>Ga0308001_10000066_pt1 | contig 52026 bp, 60 predicted proteins | sample Neamet5_FD_203167 | JGI IMG/M metagenome (GOLD analysis project Ga0308001, IMG submission 203167) | Marine microbial communities from water near the shore, Antarctic Ocean - #5 | ecosystem: Environmental > Aquatic > Marine > Unclassified | place: Southern Ocean | collected 2014-06-04
GGCGTGGATCTCGCCCTTGCGGAAAGTGGCGCGGGCGTCATCCAGCGCAATGCGGTGGCGCTCCGACTCCTGCGCTGCGTGCGTGGCATTGAGCTTGGCCACGGCCGCATCCATCTGCGCGCCCTGGTAGAACCAGGCAGCAGCAGCGGCCACCGCCGCGGCGATCAGGTGGGTGATGACGGTCAGGTTCATAGGCCAGCTCCGCACTTCGCGGTTTCATCGGACCGGCGGTTGGCCAGGCCCTGAACGAAGCTGAAAACCTTCTTGCCGGTGTTGGGGTCGATGTGACTGGTGAAGCTCCACACCAGGGTGCCGTCATCGCCTCGGCTGATACGCTGGCAACCACGCTCCCATTCGCCACGATTCCAGGCGGCCATGGCCCCGCTGCCGCAGGTGGCGCTGGCACCGAGGTTCCAGGCATGGCTGCTGGCCATGTCGAGCACACTGGGCGGCGGCAGGCGTTTGAAACACGGCAGCACCGCGCGCTGCACCCGCTCCAGGGCGTTGGATTCCTCCACCACGCACTTTTCTTCGGTCCAGCGCTCACCTACGACGATGGGGGTGCGGGTCACATGGCGCGTGAGCCCGTTGCAAACCGTGGGGATGTTGCCGGCAAGCTTGTCCTCATAGACAACCAGCACGCGATCCTTGCCGCTTTCCCACTTTTGCAGGTGTTCGATCAGCTGCGGCGACAGCAGGGTGACGAAGCCGCCGAGGGCGGCCACCCATATCACCTTGGGCTGGATCTTGGCGCTCACTCGTCGGCCCCCAGCTCGCCCAGGTCGGTGTCGCGGTGGAATACAGGAACGCCACTTGTACGCATCAGCTGCATGCGCATGTCGCGCTCTGCCTCTCTCCTCTGGTGTTCCGCTTCGCGGCGCCGGTCATCTGCCGCCTGACGCTTGTTTGCTTCGCGCTTATAGAACCAGGTGATGAGCAGGCCTATGATGGCCACTGCTGCACCGATATAGGCGGCAATGTCGGTGGCCGACAACTTCCCAGCGATAGCAACAGACCCCCCAAATATCGTGGCCTTGTTCCCAGCTGCGCCGATGGCTTCGAGGGTTTCTGTTTTCATGAACCCGGAGTGTTCCGGGCATGCGCCTGCGGGTCGAACCCTACTGGGGGGGAATGATTTCAGCGCTCTGGCTATGCGGATACGAGAAGCGTCCGATCCTCTGCAGCCACGCCCGCCACGCGGACCTCGCGCGCTACCGACAACAGGCGGGTTTCAGCAGCAACGCGAAGCGTTCTGTCTTCAATTGACACCACCAGCGTGCGGCTTGGGTCAAGAGGCGGCGCGGATTCGATGGCCGCGAACACGTCATGGCCAGCCTCGAAAACCGCCAGCACGCCGCCTGCGGCAATCTGCCCAGCGATGGCTGCAGTGTCTTCCCCAGCCTCGATGGCGGCCAGCAACGCACTGACCAGGGCCGCACCGCTCGCGGCCATGCTGTCGGCGCCGGTCTCCACTGCAGCAAGCGTACCCGCCGACTTGGGCAAACCGCCATGCCCGGCCACGCTGTCGCTTCCACTCTCGATGGCAGCCATGGCGCCAGCGATCAGTGCGCGGACTGAAATGGATGCGGCATCGGTGCTGGGCTCCATAGCCGCCATCGACCCCGCCAATTTGGAAGGCCCGCCAGTCGCGCTCAGGGTGTCGGCGCCAGCTTCGGAGGCCGTCAGGCTCCCCACCGCTCGCGGTGCGGTGCCAGTTGCCGCCAGAACATCGGCGCTTGATTCGACGGCTACGAGTGCCCCCTGACGGTCAGCTGCGCTCGAACCCGTCGCCGCCAACACGTCCGTCCCAGGTTCGACAGCAGCCAGGGTGCCTTGGCGCCGCGCGCTCCCTGTGGCAGCCATGGCGTCCTGCCCCGTCTCAGTTGCAGCGAGCAGGCCCCCCGCGCGAACCGCCCCAGAAATACTTGCTGAATCAGCCCCTGAGCTGGTGGTGGCAAGAGCGCCCTGCACCCGGGCGCCCCCCGACGCGGCAAACCCATCTACCCCTGACTCGGTAGCAGCCAGCGACCCGGCAGGTGTCCCTGCGTCCACGAACCATGTAGCGTTTGCGGCATTCCCCGCAGGCGGCGTGTATGCCGCAACGCCGACCCACGACACATTGGCGGCGTTACCTGCTGGCGGGGTGTAGCTCATACCGGCACCACTCCACGCCGCACCAGGGCGGGCAGACTCTCGCCGCCTGCCGGGTAGAACACGAGCGTGTGGGCGCCGTCATGCCCCAAGTCCAGTGCGTAGGCTCCTGTCGTGCCGTCGCTAGTGGTTGAAGCGGACAGCGCGCCAGTGTCCTCACGGTACGCACGAACAAGCCGCGCGGCGGGCGCCCCGCTAGCATCAGCGACAGACCCGGAGATCCTTACAAGCGCTTCAAAGGGTCCGGTCGGTGGCGTGAAATCTGCCGTGTACCGGGCGACCCCCTTTGTCACGCGCAAGTCGTCGAGGTAGCCATTGAACCGGTAGGCCTCGCCGGGGGAGGTTCCCCGCGCACCGATGCGCAGTTGTCCGGCAACAGAGACGTTCGTCGAGTTCGTGGAACTGCCGATCTGCACCCCGTCTTTGAATGCACGCAGCGTTGTCACCTCACGCGCGATGGCCCAGTGGTGCCATGCGGAGTCGTTGGGGTTCAGTGAGATGGAGGGCAGCATGAATCCACCCATGCCGTACATCAGCAGCCCACGGGTGGACGATAGCTCCACCATGAAGCCATTGTTCTCGATGCTGTCCGATGAAGTGTGGATTACTCGGTCATACCCATCGCTGCCGTTCGCTGACTTCCACGCCCAAAATTCAATGGTGAAGTCGCCAGTGCCGAAAACGAACGATGAGTCTGGTGTAGCAGTGATGGCTGCGTTTGTCCCATTAAGGTAGAGGGATGCGCCACCCCACTTACTTTGGGCGGTGCTGATAGCGGCGCTACCCACAGCGGCGTAGGTTTTGGGCGTTGGTCCGCTGTCGGTGAAGCCCGTGCTGCCACTCGCCCCGTCGAAGTGAAGCAACGTGGAGACGTTGGGGAAATTGCTATCCACTGCCACGGCGCACCCTTACGCGTGCGTGATAGTTGCGGAGTTGATCGTGATGGCCTGACCGCTGGCCAGCACGTTGTTGTCTAGCACCAGGTCGGTGCCAGAGGTGCCCACGGTCAGGCCGGTAATCACATCGACATCGCCCGAAGTCGTGATGCTGGCCTTCGTGGCCGCGCCCGCAGCGGATGCGGTGGTGCTCAGGATGCCGTCCGCGCCACCGTTGGCGTCAGAAAGCGTCAGCACAGCGCCCGACACGGTGCCCGCTGTCGATGCCAGGGTGAACGTGGCCAGCAGCGCATCGGCGGCGCTGAACAGCTTGAGCTTGCCAGAGGCGCCGATGGTGGAAACTACGGCGTTCATGCGGTCCGTCTTGGCGGCGGTGGAATAGATGACAGACATGGCCGGTCCTCAACGTTGGGTGATGGAGAAATTGATGGTCCGGTCGTCAATGCGGCCGGCAGCGGTGGTGATGCGGCAGGTCACGAACTCGTCGGCGTCCACAACGCCACCAGACACAAAGGCGGTGGCGGTAGCGCTGGTGTTCGAGAAGGACTCAACCGTGATGCCCGCGCTGGGCACCCACTCAACGGAAACGATCACATCCGCCAAAGGGGCGAGCCAGTCCGACCAATCGACCGTGTAGTCGAGGGTTGCGTCGGGGTCTTTCTTGATTGCTGCCATGCCCTGCAGTTTTCCGGCTGCAGGGTGAGGCGTAAAACCAGACTGGGGGGCTACAAAGTGGCCCGCGCCTTCGCTGCTTCTTCCCGCAGCTGCTGGCGCATCGCCTTGGGCGCAGTGTCGGCAATCCGCTGATCCTTGGTCTTGCCCATTTCGCGCACGCGCTTGAGCACGGCAGGCATGCTCACCACGATGCGCTGATCTGGGTTCTTCCGATTCCAGTCCTCCAGGTCCGCACGAGCCTCCGCCACCAGCGCAGTGTCCTTCTCGAAAATCCCCTTGGCCCACTTGGCCCGGATTTCCTGCGCCTGCTGGTTGTAGAAGTTCTTGGCCTGCTGGTTGATGAAATTGGCCTCTTGCACCTTGGACACGCTGGCCGGTTGGAAGCCGATGGCCTTCATTGCCGCCTCGGCTGGGCTGGTGTCCAGCACCTTGTAGCCCTTGTCGTCGCGGTACATGCCGGTGGCGGCCATGTCGGCGCCCTTGGCTGCGTTGCGCACGGCGGCAGGCGCCATCTGCAGAAGCCCGGCGCCCACATCGCCCGCCAGGATGGAGCGCGCGCCCGATGCCACCCGCTTGGCCAGGTCGCCCACTGGGCCTACCACCTCCAGCACGTCGCGGGTGTAGTCGGTCTTTTCCTTAAACAGGCCGGTGGCCGGCAGCAGGTTGCCCATGCCCAGGCGCCCGGACACATCCAGAGGCATACCTGGCAGGCCGGTGATACCTCGCTCAATGAACCCGGCGCCAGCCTCTCCGAACAGGCTTTCGAGCAATTCCTGCTTGGCCTTCTTGCTATTAAAGTTGTAGCCTGCCAGCTGCGCCAGCCCGTCCACCAGATCCTCGGCGTCCTCGGCAAACGGCAGGCCGCCAGCACCACCCATCAGCATGAGCATGCCCAGCGCCAGGAGCACGGCCTTTTTGCCCTCGGGGCCGCCCTGCGTCCACATGCGTCCCAGCAACTCCAGGTAGGCAATGGAATAGGTCTTGAAGGTCATCGCGGTGGCGCCCACGGCGCCCCGGCCCCACTTCATCTTGTTCGCCTTGCTGTAGGTGAACTGGGTTTCAATCACGGCCTTCTTGGCAAAGGCTGCCGGGTTGGCCATGCCTTGCGCCTTGGCCACGCGGTACGCGGCAATGAAGGTCATGCGGCGGTTCACCTGCTCGGCCGCGCCGAACACCTTGCCCCAGGCCAGAGACAGGCGGGTGAGCGCGTTACCCGCTGCGGCGCGCGCATCCCCGGCGCGCGTGCCATCGCCAGGGCGCAACGAGCCGGACCCACGGGCCTGCGCCATGAGCTGGTGCACCTCCTGCGGGCTCACGGTGCCTTCTTCCTCGGCCTGCTTGAGCGCGGCGGCCAGATCGGCCTCGTAGCGATGGCCACGGTTGGCCAAGTTCTTGGCCGCGCGGCCTAGCTCGGCGGCGGCCTGCTTGGCCCCACCAAACTGTGACAGCCACGGGAAGGTGACGGCCGCCGGCTGGCTCATGTTCACGAAAGCCGAAGCAATCGAGCCGCCCAGATACTGGGCGAACAGCAGCCCACGGATGGCCTGCGCTTCCTCCTGCGGGTTCTTCACATACTCCGAAAGCTGGATAGCGGCGTCTTTCAGCTCGCCCTGCTGCTTGGGAATCGCGGTGATCGCCTCACCCAGCTCGCCCATGTGCAGACCAGCCGAAGTCTGGCGGGAGTTGCTGTAGATGAAGCTGGCCAGCACGCGGCCCACGTCCTCGCTGTAGCCAGCGATGCCCTGGCGGTGGATCAGGCGGCGCATGGCGCTGCGGTTGGTCTTGGTGCGGCGCAGGTACTCTTGGAAAGCCTGGTCCTTGGCCTGGTCGCCATCGGACTCCAGGCCCAGCATGTTGCCGAACAGCTCCAGCGACTCGGGCGTGATGCCGGCCAGCAGCTTGAACTCGTCGTTCGACAGCGTGCCCTGCGTCACAGCGTCCTGCCCAAACTCCTTGCGCATCTTGATGGCCATCACATTGGCCTCGCGGGCAGTCTCGAACAGGCCGAAGTATTGGCGCTCGCCGTTGGCATCCACCACGTCCACGGTGTATTGGCCGAAGCGCGACAGCGGTGCATAGCCCTGCTCCTGCAGTTCTTGCACGCGGGCGGCTCGGTCCAGCATCCCATTCGACAGCTGGCTGATTTCACCGGCGCGGTCAGGGTTCTCCTTGGCCAGCATCTGCAGGTGGTCGCGCAGGATCTGAGCTGCATCCTGGGCGTCCTTGGCGTCCATCACCATGTCGCGCAGCTCGGCCACGTCCTTGCCGCCATAGCGCAGCATGTCAGCGCGGGCCATGGTGTCCAGGCTGCGGTCGGTCGCTGCGCGGAATTCCTGGTACAGCTCCACCTGGGCGTCGGTCAGTTTGAACAGAGATTTCAGTTCGGCCGGGGTCCACACCACGCCTGCCTTGAGCATCTGCGACTCGTATCGGCTGGCCACCAGCTTTTCATACTGTTCCAGGGGCAGGCCCTGCCAGGCTTTCAGCATGCCCTCGCTGATCTTGTTGTTGCGCAGCAGGCGCTGGGCCTTCTGCTGTGGCGTCAGCTTTTCGGCCGCGTCAAGCAGGGTCTGCAGGCGTACAGGCTTGCCCGATTCGTCGCGCGCCCAGTCCAGGGTGCCCTCGAACACAGGCTTGGCCACGGCCGCGTTGTCGGCAGCGGTGATGGGGCGCTTGGCAATGTCGCGCCAGGTTTCCAACTTGGGAAGCAGGCGGGGGGCCAGCTCGGCCGCATCGGTGGCGTAGTAACTCACGTCATCCACGAACCCCTGGGCAGAATCGAACACCCGCTTGAAGGCGGGAGAGCGCTCGGCCAGGTTGAACATGGTGCCCACGGTCTTGTGCCACCACGACAGCTTACCCGGGGCGCCGAACGTCTTGTTCAGCTCGTCGCGTGCCTTGCCGGTGAGGTCGGCCATGCCGGAACGGCTGAAATTGATCCGCCCGTCGTCGGGGTCAAAGTTGCCGTTGTTGCCGATGGCAGATTTAACCTGGCCCGGATCAAAGACCACTATTTCCTTTCCGGTCTTGTGGTTGATGATGATGCCGTCGTAGCCCATAGCGCGCAGGCGCTGCTGCACATAGTCTGTATCCATTTCGGCGCCAGGCTCATCCATGACGCGCGAAACAACCTCACGGCCAGCGGGATTCTGAATATTCAGGAAAACCGGCATGACATTTCCACCGTCGCCCTGAGCGTATGCGCTCGCTGCGGCTGGCTGGTCTGTGAAGTAGAAGCCCTGGCCCCAGTCCATGCCTCCATTGCCATCCCCAATGAAATCAGAGTCGAATGCTTGCACATCGCTGGCGGTGCCATGGAATACGCGCAGCGGATTCCCGCTGACATCCACCACCTTGCTGCCACCGAACCAGCGCTTGAACGCCTCTGTTTTGGTGTTTTCGACAGCACCGCTGCGGTCGAATGCAAGCAGCGCCCGCTGCAACGACTGCTGCGGGGTTTCATCGGAGCGCGTCACATAGCCCCGGGCGGGCAGGATGTAGCTGCGCACGATCTCATCATCCGTCAATGCCAGCGCCTTGAACCCCGGCACGTTTGCGCGCAGCCAGGTGCGGATGGCAGCAATGGCCCGCTGCACAAACCCAATCTCGGGTGTGGTCTGCGCCATTTCGGCCAGCACTTCCTCGGCGGCGGAAAGCCGGTCACGCGCGCTCATGGCGGCCCAGGTGTCGCTGTCGCTCAGGCCCTTCTGCACCATGCCGTATTCCCGGGCCTTGGCCAGCACCTGCGCGCGGCGCATTGTGCCGATCTGCTGCAGCACCGGCGTCAGGCCATCCCCGAAGGCGCCGCGCAGGCCGTAGTGGCCCAGCACCTCGTGGAAAAGTACCTCGGCAATCTGGGCGGGGCCGTTGAGCTGGTCGGCCAGCAGGTACACCTTGCCCTTGTAGATGAAGCCGCGGGCCTCCCCATCGCTGCCCTGGCTCTTGAGCTGGGCGTCGTAGTCGCGCACCAGCTGCGGGATCTGCATATCCTGCATGTTGCGGGCCACGATGATCTCGGGCGAGCGTGTCCACTTTGCCTTGATCTCGTCCACCAGCATCTGGGTGGCCACCAGGCGGGCATTGCTCAGTTTCGAGGGCTCTTGGGCCTGGCCTTGGAATGCAGCGGGCGTGTTCGCGCGGCGGTAGCCGTTGTACTGTTTGTCAGTTAAAATTCGATTGCGCCCACGATCTCCGGGCAAGCCAGTCAATTGCGGCTGGAACGTCCCGGAGACGTGGGCGTACTTGTTTCTGTCCACGTAGCGCAGCAGCCCGTCGCTCTCCCACCGGCGAAATGCATTGCTCTGTGCATCGTAGGCATTCACCAGCAGATGGGCATTTACTCCGCCTGCGGCATTCGGCTCCACAACAATGCGCACAGGACTGCCGTTCACAAGCTCTGGAGCAATGAACACCAGTCGGCCCGGCGAGGTGTCAGACTCAAACACCAATGCTGGGTTCTCCAGCCACTCAGGAATCTGCTTCCAGACGGCGGCCGTCATGTGCGGATGGTTGCTCTGCCCTGCGATCACCTTGCTTTCTGCGAGATTGACCGGCCCATCACCCAGACCGAGGAAGGTCAGCATGTCGGAGCGGTCCAGCACCCTAGCGCCTTTCATGCGGGGCTTGTCTCCAGAGAACAGCGCGTCGATGCGCGCGTCGTAGGCAGACTGGGTTTCTGGCGTGCGGCTGAACATGGCCACGCCCTTGTCAGTTTCCTTGGTCTGGATAGTGGCGGCCAGTTTGTCGAATGCCGCATTGATGCGGGCGCGCTCTTCACCGGTCGGATATGGATTGCCTTTGTAGGCTCCGCCCGCGAAGCGGTCTTCCTCCACGCCGTGCACCAAATAGTCTGAGCGTGCGCCCATCGCGGTCACACGGTCGAACACCCAGCTCTCAAATGCGCGGGCGAACATTTCCGTGGGCCGCACCCAGTACCCATCTGTCGATTTGCCAGACAGCGCCTGCGCTTGGTTGGCGAACTCAGAGCGGCCCCGCCCTGCATACATCGTCCCCTCCGGGTCGTTGCGCAGTTCGTTCAATGCCTGGCGCTTGTTCTGCACCATGTTCTGGTACATGGCTTTCAAACCGGCATCCTGCTCGTTACGCGCCAGCGCCTCGGTGCGCTCCAGATCCAGCTCATGGCTGCGCACCATTTCCGCTTTGGTGACCTGCTTCTGGAACAGCGCCTGCATCACCTCATCGAAGGCCCGCGCCATTTCGGGGCGCAGGTTGTCCAGGCGCATCTTCTCCACGCTCTTCCACTCGTTGCCAACGCGCTCCATGCGAGTGCGGGGAACACCCTTGTACTGGTCCTCCGTGTACCAGCCCGACGCGCCGCGCGCCTGCGTGGTGTAGGCGTCATCCTTGTCCAGCTCGCCAAAGTAGTGATCCATGGCATGGGCCCACTCATGGGCCATGGAGCCACCGCCCCGGATCTTGGTCATGTTGATGACCAGTTTCCCGGGCTCGTAGTGCGCAGCAAACCGGCCGCCGCCACGGGCGCCGAAGGCCATGCCCAATGTGCCATTCAGGCTCATGGCCTTGGGGGGAACCCCCATGATCTCGGCAAGGTCCATCAGACCGTCGTAGGCCATGTTCAGGATGCGCTGGCGTTCGTCCTGTGCGGACCAGTTGCCGAACTCGATGCCTCGGAAGCCCAGGTCACGCACAAAGTCGTCAGCAGTCACATCGCGGTCGATGCGTTTGGGCAAGTTCTCCCGCTTGAGTTCATCCAGGTTCGGGCGCACCGGCTCCGGCTTGCCATCCTTCTTGCCTTTCATGTCCCTCTCGTACACCGTGGCAGCCGCGGCCTCGGCATCGGCCTTGGTGGGGGCGAAGGCAACCGTCTTGTTGTCCTTGGTGTTCACGCGGTAGAACCCATCCAGGATCTGGTCGCGGGTCAGCGGCGTGCCTACCTCCGCAGCGCGCTCCATGTAGATCTCGATACCGCGCTCGGTGGTGCCCCGCCCGCCTTCGGCCCTACTGACCACAAGACGCGTTTTCCACGGGTCAGCCTTGGCTGGGAAGCCATCGGCCACCAACTTCTTGACCCGCTGCAGTTCGTTGAAGCCCAGTACAAAAGGGTCGCTGCGGCCCTTGTAGACGGAGAACATCAGTTCCCGCCCTGCCGCTTTCACCTTGGGATCAAGGGTGTTCAGCCCGGCGCGCTTGCGGATTTCCACATAGGCGTTCTTCACGGCTTCGGGGCCGTTGGCCTCGGTGAGCACATCGCGCACGATACGCATCATCTGAACGTACTGGCGGCGTCCTTCTGGGGTGTTCTTCTTGGGCTTTGCCGCCAGCTGGTCGTAGATCGTCTTCACGAGAGCGGCGGTCACGGGCTCGGAGGCCTCGGACAGCGCCACATAGTCGGGTTTCCACACATTGGCCTTGGTCGCCAGCTCGGCACCTTCGGCCTCCGTCATGCCGTCAAGGTCTTCCAGGTTCAGCCCGCGCTCTTTCCATCGGTCTTTGCGGGCACCGCCGATCTTCTCGCCTGCATCCTCGATCTTGGTGTCAGACCGCACAGCTGGTGCGGATGCAGATTCCCGCTGCCCAGCGGCAACTGGTGCCTTCATCACCGGGCCTGCAGCCATGACACGCGCTTCGGGCTGCGTAGAGTGCCAGCGTGGTCGCTCATTTGGAGCGTCAACCCATTGGCCATCTTGCTCCGACACGCGCTGCACGCGCACGCTCCACGATCCGCGCTCGTCCACCGGCGTGTATTCAAGAACGCGGTCGAACCCGCCGTATCCCTTCACGACGTTGCCAGGGGTGAAGTAGTCAGCGCGCGCCTTGGCCTCGGCTTCCGCCTTCTTGGCCAGAATGCCACGCGGTTTCTTGGCAGGCTTTGTCGGCGCTGCAGGTTCAATCGGCTGTGCCTGCGCACTGGGAGAGTTCTTCACCGCCTCCAGCGCTTGCTCCACCGGAGCATCCAGCACGATGGCCTTCACCGGCTTGCCTTCCTCGGCTGCAGCAAGCGCCTGGTGATGGCCGTCGATGATGTGGCCATCGTTCGAAACGATCACGGCGCGGTCGCCGCTGGCCTCTTTGGCCTGCTCCACCTTGGATGGCGAGAACTCAGCCTGCGTGGGCTTCAACTCGGCCGCATCCACCATCGTGGTTTCGTGCTCGATGCCTTGAGCATTCAGGTGCTTCACCAGCCCACCATGCGACTGGGTGGGCACCTGGGGCATTTCCGCGCGAGGGATGCCCAGAGTGCCAGTTTCGGGGGCGAACTGCCGCACATCACCCGCGTCATCGGCAGCCGGTTTGGCGCGCACCACGAAACGCTTGTTGTCCTGCACCACTTCGTGGGTGTCGCTCAACCCGTTGTCATCGACAAAGGCCTGCGCCTTGGCCTGCGAGAAGTAGTAAGCCTTGCCAGCATTCACTCGGTCGAGTGCTTTTTTCTGGCCTGCAGGCGCCGCAGCTTTCGCGCCAGGCGCTGCCGCAACTTGCGCTCCAAGGTTCTGAGCCGGGGTGCCATCGGTCAGTGCCCGAACTTCTGGTGCGCCAACAGCGGCTGGCGAACTGGTGCTGGCGGTTGTGGGCTCTGCGGCTGGCGCTGCTGCTGCTTGCGCTGGTTGCGCGCTTGCTTGGACGGTTTGATCGGGCGAAGGCTCACGGGCTACTCCTTGGGTCGGGGGTGTGACTGCAGGCCCAGCGGCTTCCACGGCGGCGGGTCCGGCTGCGGAAATGGGGGCGGTGGCAGGGGCAGCTTTTGGCGTGGCAGCTTTGGCATTCGCAGCCTCCTGTTTCTGGGCGCGAACACGGGCCAGCCCATCGCGCAGGTTGATGGGTGCGCTGGGGGCGGGCGCTACGGCTACTTGGCCTTCTGCGGCTTGATCTGCTCCAGCACCTTCTTGCGCGCCTGCGGGCTCATTCGTTTTAGCGCCAGCATCGACTGCAGGACGGCTTTGCGGGATTGCGGGTTGGCTGGCAGTGGCAATGGCATCTTGAATATCCTCATCGGTGGCGCCCAGGGAGCGCAAAAATTCCTCGTCGCTCACATTGCTGGCAGCGTCGAAGTCGGGAATGTCGGTGTCGTCCTCGAAGTACCGGGCCACCACGGGGTCAGCATCGTGGTTCGCAAAAAACTGCTCATAGGCGGCCTGGTCGCGGGCGTCGGCCTCTTCCAAGCTGATGGCGCGCGGTTCGTTCGTCGGTTGCTCGGGCTGCACAACCTGAACCGCTCCAGAATCAATAGCAGTGAGCGCAGCACCAGAAAGCGCCCCGCCCTGCTCCGCCGCCGCCGCAACGGCCTCGCGCACGGGGTCAGCAGCCGGAATCGGGGTTACATCGGTCACGTCACCAGAGGCGATGCGGGACAGCCGCGCATTGCGGTCGGCCGCAGTGATGGCCGTGCCGTCAGGTGCCACGTTGATGACTGGAGCGGGCAGCGCGAGCGGCGCGGCGGCGGGCGGAGGCTCAGCATCTGGTTGCTCAGATGTCGCGGCCACCTGATCCGTTTTCTGCTGCGAGGGCTGAGCCTGGGCGTGCAGGCCCTCCACTGCCCCAAATCCACCACCCATTGGGGCTGCGGCAATACCTTCCAGAGCAGCCTGTCCTGCCACCCCTTGCCAGGTTGGCACGTCGAAGCCCTCCCCTTGCAAAGCGGTATTACTGGCCAATCGCTCTTGGCCGCCTTGGGCCGCTTCCATGGGGGCCTCTTTGAGAACCCCGCCAACTGCGGAGCGGATAACTCCTGGTGCGGCACGCTCCGCAGCTTCGCTGGCAACCTTGCGGCCCATCAGGTTCCGTACCGAGGACTCCACCCCAGTACCACCAGCAAGACCACCAAGGGCGCCACCCAGTGCAATGCTGCCCGTGTTGTCTCCGCCGTAGGCCTGCGCGGCATCTGCACGCTGGGTTGCCTCGGCCTCCGGCATGCCGGCCGCCATGTGCTTCTGCTTCACCGTTTCGTGAATCTGCCCCTTGACGTTACCAACGCCCTGTGCGACTCCCAGCACCACGGGCGCCGCACGCGCAGCGACCTGGGCTGCAGCACTACCACCACCGGTAAGCATGCCGGCCGCGATAGTGGGCACAGATGTGCCAAGCGCATTCAGCGTGGTATCCAAAGGGGCGTCCGCAAAGGCACCAACATGGGCCTTCACTTCCTCCCAGGTGCTACCCGTCGCCTCTGCGTCTTGGATCTTGGCCGCCCGCTCCTGCTTCTGAGCTTTGCGGTACGGTGATTCAAGTTCAGTCAGAGCATCTGATGCTGATCCAAGGGCGCGCGAAGCAGCGTTGTCCGCCCCTGCCACGTCGGTGAGCATTTTGACGCCCTGGACCACACCAGTGCCAAGGGCGATTGCAGAGTCGCCTGCGCTACGAGCGGTTGAGCGCGTGGGCGCTTCATCAATGTGCGTTGCCCCTTGCGCCCACCAGTCACCGGAGGGCTGTTCAGGCTTCGCAGCCGTGGCGCCCTGTTTCCACCATTCGTTGTCTTGTGCCATCCCCCCACTGTTCCAGCCAAGGCCCGGCAGGTCGAACCCTACTGGGGGGCAATGTTTGACCAAACCACCGGTGGAACCGAGAGAAGAATCCCCCGGGCTACGATGGAGTTCTCACACAACCATCACCCGAGGGGTTCCATGACAGATTTCGACGAAATCGCAGAGTTGCGCGCCGAGGTAGACGCGCTCAAGAAAACACTCGCGACAACATTCGCCTTCGCGTTGAGCGCCTACGAATACAGTTTAGCCAGCGCACCGCTGGCCGACCAGCCAGAGGCACTTGCGAATGTCTTAAGCGCCATCGTCCAACAAACAGATGCTGCGGCGATCTTCACCACCGCTACCGAGGATCAGCTGGCCGAGATTGACTCGACTCGTTCAAGAGTTTCAGCGCTCTTGCGGCAATGATGCCAGTTTCTTTGCCTGCTTGAATCGCGGCTGCAACTCTCTTTTGGCATGGCGGCTTGTCGCGCTCGCGCAGGTAGGCGTCAATTTCTGCCAGGGTTCTTGGGGGATGCTGTTGGCTGTCCATTTTTGGCTCCTTCCAGTGGTTGGCGTAATATGCCCGATGGTCTCTTGACCCAATCCGAACAGCTAACCCCACTGGGGTGAAACAAGGCCCTCGATTGAGGGCCTTTTATTTTGGAAGCCTTGCCTACGCAGCGCGGCGGGCCGTTGCACCGCGCTGGGCCAGGCGCTGCATGCAGACAGTTGCCATTTCGATCAGTTCTGCACTGGTGCACATGCACTCACCACTGGACACATCGCGCACCAGGCGGGGCCAGGTGGTGGTGAATGAGCCGTGCTCCAGTTGGCGCACGTAGGCGGGCGAGCCCTTGGCGCTGTCGTCAATGAAGGCCAGCACCCAGCGGCTGTACTTCCATTCATCGTTGCCCGACAGCACGGCGTTGAACACGGCGCTTTGAACTGATGCGGCGGCCTGCGAAGCTGCATCGAACGCGGCCTTGGTGCGCGCTGCGTCGGCCTGCGCGGGCTGGCTGCGGCCAATCTTGCGCTGCACTGCTTCGACGATGGGCTCGAACAACATGGCCGGGTAGCCGTTGGGCGATTCGATCTTCTTCACCCAGTCGGCCACGATCTCTTGCACTGTGCCGGCCTTCGGCGCGTCATCGACCAGTTCCCACTCCGAAACATGCCGCGCCAGGATGTTCACCGCCTCATGGAACTCCCCGGCGGGGATGTGGCGGTAGTCTGTCTTGAAGTGCGCCTTGAGTTTGCTCCAGCCTTTGACCATGGCCCCGCCCTGTTTCTCTTTCGGGAGCTTCTTCACGTTCTCGGTCAGAAGCAGGCGCAAGGTTTCGGCCTGCTTGTCGCTGATGGTCTGATCGGGAAGAACCGAGTAAGCGGTGCGGGGGTTGATGGCGATTCCATCGTTCCAGTATTGCCAGAGAACGTCGTCGCACTCGTTTTGGTAGCACGCAACACGCGAGCGCACTTGCAAGTCCTTGACCTTGCCCTGCTCAATGCTGGACAGCCAGCCAGGCAACTTGCGTAAGGGGGCACAGGTCATGGCCTGTGCGCCTCCGGCCGAAGGTATCACCAAGTCGGTGATACCCCAGCGCGCCTGATTCGCAGCCAGTTTTCGGTGCTGAGGCTGCCATGTCAGACCCATACCTTCAACAATAGGTTTCATGGGGGTGTACGGCTGGCCGTTGTGCTCAACAACATACAGGTCAGCGCCATGAAACGGCACAGTGATTGCGCGGCTGGCCGCGACTTGCGTAGAATTCGTCATGATTCGTTCCTTGTCTGGTTTCTGGATCAAGAAGCCCTGATGCGCTCTCACCTGCATCGGGGCTTCGCCTTTTTCAGTGCACCTTGCCGACATCTTGAGCAGCTCCTCGAACGCACTCCTTCAAGAAGGCGACGATCTGACCGTTGAAACTTCGGTCGTTTGATTTGGCTGCCTCATGAACCTGCTGATGCAAGTCGCGGGGCAATCGCAAAGCTGTTTTTTGCCATTCAGATTGGGTTTGGTTGGTGGCCATTTTGCTCCTTTCAGAAAGTCACCGTGACTTCCTTGTGGGCCAATGTATGTCACCGTGACTTTAGACGCAAGTTTTTTTATCGGCATGGCAACGCTATGCTTCGCACATGGCCACTGAAACATCCTCGACAGGACGCGAGTCCGACAAATTCATGCTCCGATTCCCGGAGGGGATGCGCGCGGTCATCAAAGAGGCAGCCGAGAAAAATGGCCGGACCATGAATGCGGAGATCATTTCCCGCCTGCAAGCCAGCTTTGACAAGGGCAAAGACAGGCCGATCTCCAATTACGCAACCGTCGATCACGGCGACGATCCGCCGCCACTGGACATCTACGCCCAGCTGGCGATCCACGCCGAGCGTCGGGCGTTGGCCGCTGAATCTGAGCGGCTCCAGGTTCTCCAGGACGAGCTTTGGACGGTCAACTCTTGGCGCGAAACCATGTACGGCCAGAATTGCGCGCACCACTTGGATAACCTCGCCACCGGACTTGCAGAAACGATTGGGGAGCTGTCCGAGTTGGATGAAGAAATCGAGTCTGCCCGTGCAGACGCTGATCAGGCGGCAAATAAGGTGCCCGACCTACCCGGGCCTTGGCAGCGCCGGGCGAAGCCCTAAGTCACCCCTGACTTAGACGGTTCCGACTACATGCGTGTCAAGATTGAACCTGAGCCTGCTACCCAAGATCTAAGGTTCTGTCACTGTGGTCGAGAACCGTAATTCCCCAGGTTCCCTATTGACTGTCAGCGTCGGCGTTGCAGCAAAACCGTTATTAACGGACAATGGCATCACCGTGATATCAAACACGGAGATAGCCATGACCACCACAACGTTCCAGAAGCAACACATCTCTCCAGCCACCACAGGCATGATGGGGGGTGACGTGCGCGTGCTGAAGGCTAAGCGTGTTCATGCGGCTCCGAAGGTGTCGGAGAAAACTCGCCGCACCTTCCACGCCATATCGGACCCCAAGAATGCCCACCTGTTCACGGTGGATGCATCGCTGAAAGCCTTTGCCCATATCGAAGTTTGATCCGGTGTAGGTTTGGCGACCAGACTTACAGCTGCTCTCCGAGCGTTCCTGGAAGGACTAGGAGAGGACGCAGACAACTTTGCGGCCGAATTTGATCACTGGAAAACTCTCGGCCCCGCTGGCGAGTACTCCAATTATTTTTTTGGCAAAGACGGCGCTTACAGCTCCCCCAGAGTGAACGGGACCCCTAACATCTTGCGTCATGTGCACCTAGTGCCTGAAGCAGACCAAGCCCAGCTCAGACGCTGGAAGTTGGCACACCGGAGAGGCGCCAGAAAGACCAGCGACAGGGCTCTTGTGTATGTGAGTGACTCATACAGCGGGCACCTGCTGATCTACATCTTGAACGAGCCAGACGCTCATGCAGTTGCCACCATGGCGACGCTACATCATCGAACGGCGATGCTGCAGTATGCCAAGATTGCTGATCACTTCCTGCAAACGGGCCTAGTTATCGGGTAGCCCCGACGCCTTCCGCCCTGCTACAGTCCCAGCCAGGAGGACGCCCATGGAAGCCATCGCACAAATCTGGAAGGGACAAGCAGGACTCGCCAAGACGTACTGGGGCTGGGGCATACTGGGAGGCCTGTTGTGGGGTATCCCGCTTTCAACCGTTACGCCTGGAAGCGGCATTGCAGTCTTGGTGCTGCTGGTTTTCGTCGCTTACTTTTTTGTCGTGAACACAGGAATTTGGCGGGCAGCAAGCCAGTACCAAGGCATGGCCGTCTGGGCGGGGCTGGCGAAAGTTGCAGCCGTCTTCGGGTTCTTCTCGATTGCCGCTGTCGTGATTGCAGTTGCCTTCGCTATCGGGGGTTCGACTTGGCAGCCAGTACAACCGCCAGCTGCCAAGCCTCAACCCGCGGCCGAAGCTGAGTGGTGGAAAAAGGGATCTACGGAAGTCCGCTAGGATTTGCGATAGGTCTTTCCGTCAGGTCCGACAAACTCCGCACCTGAGGGCAAGGCTGCAAACGCCTTCTTCCCGGCGTCATCATTACTGATGGCAATCGGGCCGTTTTTAGCACCACTCGGTCCCTGCTGCATGACCTCCCCGGTCTGCTCATTGAAGATTCGATCCGGCACCTTGTAAGGCACGCCGCTAGCGTCAATCTGCTGGCCACCCGCTGCCACCTTGTAGCGGGCAGGCTGCTCCTTGCCTTGGATTTCGCGGATCTGGCGGGCCAGCGCTGCCTGCTTGGCCTGGTCTTTTTCGGCTGCATAGGCGTTTTGCAGGCTTTCCAGCTGCGCGGCTGCGCGGGTCTGGAAACCGGCGGCCGTGCGTTTGAGGCCCAATTCTTCCCCCGCCAAGGCAGTGCGCCCTGCTTCACGCGCTGTAGCACCTTGATCTTGAATCACCGTGCGCTCGGTAGCGCCTGCGTCCTGCACTGCCGTGCGCTGGTTGGCGCCGCTCTCGCGCATGGCAGCCTGGTCCATGCCAGGCTGGGCCTGTTGCATCGCCTGATCGGTAGCAAGCGCTGCGCGGTAGGCTGCGGCTTGGGGCGAACCAGCCGGTCCGTTCTGGTCGAAGCGCCCGCCATTGGCGGTGATGGAGCTGGCAGCCGTTGCTGCATTCTCCAGTGCCTTGCGCGCGGCCCAGTCATTGGTGGAGTTGCGCACCACTGGGGCAGGAAGCGCCGTACCGGCACCACCAGGAACAAATCCAGCTGCCCGGGGCGTAGACAGCGCTTCCGCCGCCGCATTGTTCTGTGTTGAGATCGGGCCTGCAGTGAGTGGCTGTGCGGCGGGTGCAGCGGTTGTTTCTACGGCCGGGGTTGCAGACACAGCAGCAGGCTGCGCCGGCGCCGGGGGCGCGGGTGGTGTAGTGGGGGATGCAGTCTTGGTCGAGGGCGTTGAGGCCGGCGCAGGAGTGGTTTCACCAGCACCAAAGAACTGCTTCCCTGCATCTACGACAGTGGGCGCAACGGAGCGGAGCGCCCCACCCACCACATCGTCAACCACTGCCGGTCCATACGCCAATGCGGCGCGCGCGGTTTCTCCTGCTGCGGCTGCGTATCGCCCCTGCTTGGCAAGATCGCCAATGGCCTTGCCGGATTCGTTGAATACGGCGCGTGTCCCAGGCATGAACCCCGCAGCCTTGGGCGCTGCGGGTGCTGGCGCAGGTGCGGCAGGCGCTGGTGTCACTACCGGTGCGGCTGGTCGGCTGGCGGCCTGCGCCTGGGCCCCCTGCACGTACATTGCTGTCTGATTGGCAAGGCGCTGCTTTTCATCGTCCTGCACGGTGCCGCCATTTGCATACCCTCGTGGCTGAAATCCTGCAGGCGTACCGAATGCAGGAGGCTGCACACCAAAAGGCTTGGGCTTGGTCGCATCCAAGCCGATAGCTGGTGCAGGCGCTGCTACGGGAGCCGGCGCCAGAGCGGCTTGTGCGGCGCGGCGATCTGGGCTGTCCATGATGGAGCTGGCTGTTACTTGGTTGCTGCGTTGCGCATTGCGCTCTGCCCAGCCCATGGGTGCCGCCTGCGCCGGAGCGGCGGATGCTGGAGCGGCGGATGCTGCCGAAGGCGTCACGGGCGAGGTGTTGGCGCTCGCCACGGCTGCCGCCGGAGCTTCGGCGGGGGCTGGTGCGGATGCCACTGGCGCAGGCACCGTGCTCACAGTACCGGATCCGACCTGCCCGTTGATAGACACAGAACCGCCCACATTGCCGCCGCTGTAGCTGTTACCGACACGGGTCACATCGTTTTCGATCATGCCGCCATCGGCAAAGAATTGGCGCGGCGCAAACCCCGCCGCCTTGGGCATGGCCTTCTGCTGCTCCTCGGATCGCTCATGAGTGGCATTGCGAAGCACGGTCAGAACGGCCTCGCCCAGCGCCTGCACCTGCTCTGGTGGCAATTCAAACTCGCCGTTGCTCAGGCGCACTGGCACTTCTTTGCCCTCGTCCTCTTCCTCAGTGCCATCGGCTTCCATACCTTGGCCTCCTTCAACCGCATCCATGGGTTCGCCTAGTTCCTCCAGCGCGTCAGGGCCAATGGCCTGGGTGCTGTCGGCGGGCATGATGAAGGTGCCGGGGCGCTTTTCAGTTTCGATGGAGTCGCTGGTGCCGGTGCCTGGCCCCCGGATCAAGCCGCCCACCTTGAACCCGCGCGGCTTGACCATGCCACCGTCTTTCAGGCCCTGCTCTTTCTCGCGGCGCTGCATGGCCGACATGCCGGTGTAGCCGCTGATGGCGCTTTGGGGGGCAGGTGCAGCAGGTGCTGGTTGCTGCATGGAGCGCTCGGCCACACGTCCTGCAGCCTCCTGGTTGCGGGCCCGGGCTTTTGCGTCGGCGGCCAGCAGTTCCTCGCGCGTCTTAGGGCGCAGGCCCAGCATTCCTTTGATGGAATGGACCATGCCGCCATCAGCCAGGTTCTGGGGCTGCTGCTTGTAGCCCATGGCTTCCATTTGGGGGATCATGGCGCGTAGGCGTGCGGTGTTCGATGTATCCGCTGGTGTCGGGGCCGCCGGCTGAAACCCCATGGCCTGCATCTTGGGGATCAGCTCGCGCACGCTGGCAACACCGCGCGAGCCGAAAGGTACGGCACCGCCATCAGCTAGCTTTGGCACGGTCTTACCCCGTGCGGATTTTGGTTGGAAGCCGTACATGGCAAACCCTTATGAGTCGTGTTTCTGCGATTCTTCCGGGTGGCCTGATAAGCGGCAAACCCTACCGGGGGGCTGCGTATCAGGCTAGTACGCTGTCCCAGTCGGTCACGTCGCGCTCGGTGCCGCTGTACCCGCCCTTGCCGCTGACCTGGTTCATGAGGGTTGTCACCATGTTCCCAAACAGGTCCACCACCTCATTGGCGTTGGCCATCTTGAGCTTGCCGATGACTTCCGCCCGGTCTTTGGCCGCGCGCTCGTCAAAATCAAGCCCGAACCGGCGCGTTGCGACGGTCCGCATCAGCTCGGCAGTCTGGTTGTAGAACCGCTCATTCATGGCTGTGACGTTGTTGTACGTGTCCACCACCTGGTTCTGGTCGTTGATCCACATGCCACGGGCGCGCAGCTTGAGCTTGAACGCCTCGGCCACCTGCTCGTGAATTTTGCGGATACGGCTCATGCTGGCGTCCAGCGACACGCGGGCGAGGCGCATCTTCTCTGCGCGCTCCTGTGCAAGGCGCTCGGCATGCGCTCGGGTGACCGCCTCAGCTGCAGCGCCCACACTCCCGCCGTGCAGTCGGGCCAACCCCTCCAGCGCCTGGCCGTGGGCGAACCTGTGACCCGCAGCGGCAGCCGCATCCAGTACCTGGCGTTCTTGGGCATAGGCTTGGCGTCGCGCCAGCAGGAATGCGGTGTTCGCTGGCGTGCTGTCCACCACCTCGTTATACGAGACGCCGACTGCAGACGCCAGCGCGGCCTGCACGAACGCATCGGCGTCTGCACCGGCCTGCCCCAGCCCCGGAAACAGCGCATCCATCTTGTCGATGTAGTCCTCGAAGAACGAGCCCACCACGTTCTCCAGGAACAGGGGCATGCGGTCTATGTCGGGCGTCTTGCCGTCGAGGTTTGCTTGGGCCAGCGCGCCACTGGATGCGTTGTACTCCTGCCGGTAGTTCGCGTCTGCTGCATCCGGCTTGCCGGGTATGCCCCCCAGCGCCGCGTTGATTTCCTTGTCGATGCTTCGGGCCATCGCCGCGTCGGCGGTGTTGATCATGTCCGAGATACGGTCGATGGCGGTGTAGACGATGGCCGCAGAGATACCCTGCATCGCCGTGCCTGTGGACGTTGCCATGTGTCAGCCCTCCGCGTTGATGTTGTTGGATTCGCTGGCCGTGGAATTCACACTCACGCCCGCGCTGTTCAGCGCCGAAGCAGCCCGCGACGAGTACCGGCGCAGCAGTTTGATGTGAGCGTCCACCGACATTTCATCCATCGTGTTCGCCCTGGCCGTGATGGCCTTGAGCTTCTGGATGGCGGCAGCATGCGAGTCGTCAGTTGTTTGTACGCGCTCGGCCCACCCGCCCAGTTCGGCCGTGCGAATGTCCATGCGCGCCCTGATGGACTGCTCATCGCGCTGCAGGCGCGTGAGGTAGTCGTTGTTGCGCCCGAACACGTCAAACATCAGGTGCATCTGCGTGAAAACGTGATCCATCGCCGCTTCGAGTGCGTCATTGCGCGCCTTGATGAGCGCTTCCACCGCGTCAATGCGTAGTTTGTGTTCCTCGGCCTGCCGGTCAGCCTGCATCTGGGCCTTCGTCCGTGCCACCAGCAAGGCAGCCTCACGCTCCGCCACGCCACGCAGCGCAGCGTTTGCGCCAGCAGGAACTGGCAGGCCCCGTTGGTTGACGGTCAGGATCTGGGTGGCGAATGAATCCACCTGCCCCGCCCGGTGTGCATAACCGACATACCCCAGCCCGTCGCCGCCATTGGCCACCCTGCGCAGCCATTCCACAGCAGCCGCGAAGCCCGGCCCTACGCTCGCCGTCAGGGCAATGATCCCCTGAAACTCCTCCGCCCACTTGTCGGCCACCTCCTTTATCTGACCTTCCAGCTCACGGTCATGGTTCACAACCAGGGCTGCGGGTTCATCGCCTGCGTACCGGGTCAAGAATTTCTCGATGGATGGGGCGCCGCCACCAGCGCTCACGCCGGATTCCGAGCTGCCGCCGCCGATGTTCCGGGAGCTGAAATTCTCGGCATTGGCGTAGCTCGCCATGGCCATGTTCCAGGCGCGGCCCAAGAGCCAGTCGAAAAGCAGGGCCGATGGTAGTGCGCGTCCGTTCGCCATAGTCAGATCCTCCGCTGGCTGGCCAGCACTTCAAACTGCACAGAATCCAGCTCGAAGGCATCCTTGTCGCTGGTCAGGTCGAACGTGAAGTAGTTGGCGCGCAGCCCGCGCCCCGTATCAAAGCGCTGCACCTTCATGCGCGGGTCCGTCCTGCGGGCGCGGTAGGTGTAGCTGTTCACGCCGTCGCCCACCTTGAGGAACAGTGCCCCGGTAGACGACACGCCGACGTGCACCGCACTGATGTGCTTGAGTGCCTGTGTCCCAAAGTCGTGCTGCCCAAACGACACTCCCGAGGCGATGGGCTCGCCTGCATCATTCGCACCTTCCAGCAGGTAAACGCCGTCCGGTTTTGCGCCGTAGTGCTTGCCCCCAAAGGACGCGAAGCTATTAAAGCCATAGCTGTCGTACCGGGTCGAGGCGCTGTTCGCCGTGTTCACGGCCCACGCCTCCGATTCATCGACCGCGCTGCCGGGCGCGCCCCCTGCATCACGCAGGACGGCCACGCGCAACCGCTGCAGCATGCCGATCTGCTCCATGGTGCTGGCCATGTAGGTCTGCAGTGCGGAGATTTCATCCTGTGCGCTGATCTGCTCCATGGCGTCTGCGGCCATGGTCAGCGAGAGCACGGCTGTGGATGTACCGTCGATGCGCTCCAGAATGGCGACTGAGAGGTATGCAGCCGGAGTTGTGACATGGTAGGCACCGACCGTCTCCGGCACCTGCACCAGCGGGGTGAGTCCGGCGCCGTATGCAATCGCGCGCATGGAGGGCATGCTCGCAATCAGCTCGGAGTACGAGGCTTCCGCCGACGCGCGCATGAAGAAGCCAGGCAGCGCCGCGTCAAGCCGTCCGGTCCGTGGCGCCTCGGCCGTCATGAACATGCGCGGCATGCTCGCAGTCAGTATGGAATAACTCAGGTCATCCGGCTCTTCCATGCCACCGGTCATCTGCAGCGCACGCAGGCTGCCCTGCACCTCGCCATAGCCGCTGCCGGAGTACGCCAGCATCTGCAGGCGGCCCAGTGACCCGGTGATGCCACCGTCGCCCAGATCGCCAGCCGTCATCGTGAACCTGGGCAGCGCACCCACAATGTCGGCCTGGGAAAGCTCTGACAGCCTTGCGTCCAGCGCCGACATGGACGCAACGATGTCCGCAAAGGCCGGGGAGGCGCCGTCCATTTCAAATGCCGGCAGAGAGCCGATCAGGGATTCCTCAGGCCACCCGCCTTCATTAAACACTGGGTTGTCCACGGCATCGTAGGCCGTGTAGAGCGTCGCGTCGAGCGAGTACTCGCCTGGCATATCGAACGGGCCGGAATCAATGAGTACGTCATTGACGTACGCCGCGAACTGGTCGCCATACATCACCCAGCGAACAACATCCGTCGCGCCGGACCGCGCTGCGCGCAGGTCACCATAGTCGAACAGGGCTTTTTGCTCGCCGCCTGAGATAACGCGCACTTCGGTTGATGTGAACACGACGCCGTAGAGCAGGTGCCCATACCCGCTGCGCCCAGCTACAGGAAGGGAGCTCGTGAGGGCGAGCCCTACAGCAACACCGCCTGGGCGCGAACCTTGCACATCGGGTATGTCGCAGATGATGTAACCCACCCAGTCAGACGGCACTGATTCGATACTGTACGCGCCGCTGTTCCAGCCGAGGTTAGGGTTAATGGTGGGGGCAGACGATCCGCCCGACGTACCGCCCGATGATCCCCCAGTACCCACGACCACAGTCCCCGACGTGCCGCCAGGGTTGAAGCCGGGGGTTGTCGGTACACCGCCAGAAGAAACGCCGGACGATGACGATCCGCCGCCAGATGGTAGGTTGTAGGTATCTCCGCCGCCCCCGCCGCCGCTATCGTCGTCGCCAGAGCCCCAGCACATGTACTCAAAACGGGAAGGTATCCCCGTCGCGAAGCTGTTCACCCAAACATTTCCGCAAGGCATTTGTATCTCCTAATCCGAACGTGGGAAACCACCAGGGGCCTGCGTGTACGTCAGCTGCACATACCCGTCCTTGCACTCGGCGCCCGTGATCCACCATTGATAGCCGGGATACCCCACCGTCACAACCTGCTTGCCGTTCTCCAGCCAGATGTAGCCGATGGGCTGGCCCGGGAACAGTTCAGCGATCGCGGAGTACATGTCGCCACGGCATGCAGAGCCCTCCGGGGGGAGGCTGCCGCCACCGCCGCCACCGCCGCCGCCACCGTCGCCGCCACCGCCACCGCCGCCGCTGGTGCCGGGCAGCTTTTCCAGTTTGTTAGCCATAGTCCGGCTCCTTGATCTTGTAGTCGTTCATCCATGGGCGGGCCGGGTTCGCCGGCAGGAGCTTGCCGTCTGCGTCGCGCAGCGCGATCATGGGGAGTAGTTCGCCCCTGTTGTACCGCAGTGCGGTGTCGGCAATATCTTGTTCGAGCAGTGGCTGCGGTGCCGGCGGTGTGCGCTGGTACTGCGCCCCGATGACCGTTTGGCCGTCAATGTAGGTTTCACCGGGCAGGTTCACATTGTGCTCCGTTGCCTTCCATGTATCACCGCCGTCCTTCGATGTGTAAATCGTCACCCCGACAGCGGAGCCTTTGGCCTTTCTGGCTGACTGCACAGGGACTGCAAGCGTTGCTTCGTCGATTGACACGACGAACCCGACACGGAAACACCAGACGGCTGGCAGGAACCTGCGGGTCCATGTGATGCCCCCATCGTCCGATACAAGAAGCATCGGGCGTGAGCTTGGGTACTGCAGTGCCTGGGCCGTGCCATCCTTGTAGATCCAGTACGGGTCAAACTGCATCCACAGTCGCTTTTTCTTTTTCTTGTCCTGTGGGTCGATGCGGTACACGGCACCGCCGAAGCCGAGCGGGACATAGGGGACAAGAAGTTGGCCGGTGCCGGGAGTCAGTAGCCCGTCGCTGAATACAGCCTTGTCTATCGTCCCGACTTGAGCGGTCCCGGCGCTGGTGATGCGGTGCACCTGAACCTGCGGAGATCCAAATTCCTGAAACCACGAGAAGGCCAGAAGTGTTTCTTTGTCCTTGACCAGAAGGCCGCCGTATGGGAATACGCCAGGGAACCCAGCGGTGACAGGGGCATAGGTCCATGTCTCGCCGTTGTTCTGGGTCCACATGAAGAAGGCGTCGCTGTTCACGGCCTGAATGGACCCGCCAACTCCGTATTGCATGACATGCACGTTCACGCGCAGCGCGACGGTTGTTGGGCTCAGTCGGTGCAGCGACATGCCCCGTGCAGCCAGGTAGTGAAGCGGCAGTGACGGGAGCGTTGGGAAGTTGATTTTGTTCAGCGCCACACCGCCGCCCACAGTGGTGCGTTTGCACGTCAGTCGGTACGGCCCGGCGCTGCGGCTGTCGTACACATCATCCGAAGCTGGGTAGACTGCGATGATGGATGTGTATTCGCGCCCGTCTGGAGCCTTGGCGGTGGCTGGTTCGGCCACGGCGTAGGTGTCTGATGCGTCTCCGCCAGCAGGCACCCGCATGACGCCTGGTAGGTTGAGGGACGAACCAAACAGTACGCCAGAGAATGCGGCATATATGGTTGTCTCGTTATACATGTCTGCAGACGAGAGCCTGATCGCGTCAGAAAACGATCTGGGGACCGGGTCGAATCCCAAGCCGCTGTGAATATCGAATGAGAAAATAGGGCCCTTGATTGCACCAACTTCTGGGTTTACCTCGACCAGCTCCACGCGCGCAGCCCGCAGGCCGCGCTTCTTGGTGTGCGGCTGCGGATCATTGACGATCTCGCGCATGGAGTCGTTGAAGTAGCGCGCATCCCCAGGTATTGACACCTCGCGCACCAACAGCACCTTGCCATCACCCTTTGCAAACAGGCGCTTCTTCCCGGCCTGGGCCGTGTACCCCGCCTCGTTCATGGCAGCCAGCGAGCGCGGCGCAGAGTCGGTCGTGAACCCACGGAATCGCGGAATGCGCGTCTGCGTCTTGAACCCACCAATTTCACGAAACGGCAGGTCGCCGTTGGTGCTGTCGATCTCCGACATGTAGAGGCGAGAGCGCTTGCGCAGCTTGACGTTCGGTGCCAAGTTCAGCAACTCGCTCCCCGTGAGGTCATGCAGCTCGCCGTTTTCCTCGCGGTAGGTCATTGACGTTTCATGCAACAGCACAAAGCGCGGCTGGGTGTCGCCGCTCTCCTTCTCGATCCGCACAAACTCCCCGGACTTCTGCACAGTGCTTTCAGCGTCGCGGTAGGTGATGAACTCCGAGCCGACGGCAATCATGGCCTGGAGCTGGTCTTTCTCCTTGCCGTCTGATGTGCCTTTAGAGTCATCGTTGATGAGCATCAGGGGATCTCGTGGGAGTTGATGAAGCTCGTCCAGAACGGCCCTGGTGGTAGGTCACCTGGGAACACCTTGGCTCGCCATATTTTTATGCGTGTCAGCCCGGCGAAGATCGCGCCTATGGCTGAACTGATGGAGATGACCTGCCCTCCGTCGGAGGAGACATAATGGCTGATGTTGGCGTTCCCGCCTCCGTTCGCCTTGAACTCCGAAGCATTCGGACCCTGCAGCTCCACCAGGAAATTGCTCGCGTAGAACGGTGGCCCCCCGTCCCCCCAGTAGCCGTTGTCGTAGGTCATTCTGACCTCTATGAAGCTGGTGTCCCCCGTCGCTAGTAGAACTCGTGGGTGCCCCGCGAGGATCGTCGGACTATTTAAGTCGTCAGGGATCGCCAGATCAAGCACATCGCGCACGCCCTCTGCCGCCGCAGACGCGACCGCGGAGCTGTACGTGATGGTCTCGCCCCGGTTGACATCTCCGAAATTCGAGTAGAACCCGAAGTACCCGCCCCCCGGAGATACGGTCATCGGCATGGCTTACCCCGGCAGGCTGATCGAGATGAAGTTGACCGCCTGCGTATTGCCCGACGTGAGCGCCAGCGAACTGATGTTCAGCTCTGCACCAGACACGCCCACACGGCCTTGCAAACGCGCCTGCGTGGTAGATGCTGCCCCGGTGTCGCCAGCGGCCACAAAGCGGAAGAACACCGCGTTGCCAGTGGCCAGCACAGGGCCTGCCCACGTCTCGCCAGCGTCCTTGCCGATGGCGCCGCTGCTGGCTGTCCCCAGGTTCAAGCCTTGGGAGATACCGTCGCCGTACACCGTCAGCAGCAGCGTATGGTTTGCCGGGTTGATGGCGTCGTCAGCCGATGCCGGGATGTTCCCGAGCGTGCTCTGATAAACGTGAATGAAGCCGCCTGCGAGGGCGGCCTTGAGGCTGCCGGTATCGAGTATTTTGTTGCGCAGGCCGGTGGATGCGAGAAGTGCCATGGTGATGACTCCTTAGAGAGAAACGAACTGGAATCCAGTGAGGATTTCGAGGTACACCGTGTCATCCACGGCGCGGGGATTTGCGAAGCGCACGACAGAGAGCAGCTTTCCGGTCGCTGCCTCCTTGGCCTGCACGGTGCTGATGAATGCACCGTTGACCGTGGCTGTACCCGTCATGTCAAAGCGCGCCAGCGATGCAGCGTTGGATACAGCGCCGTTGGCCACAGTGCCCAGCGTCAGCGGCAAGCGGCCGGCCTGTAGGTAGTTGGTGGCCTCAGTCACCATAGACGAGAGGTTCGCCGTCGTTTCGGTGCCGTTCGGGATATGCGCCCCAGTCCACAGCCCGATGTAGAGCGCCCCCGGCGCAGAACCGCCCTTGAGGTAGCAGTTCGCCATGTCGTTCAGGCCCTCGATGGGCACGCGGTTGGGCGTGGCCTTCTCGATGTGGAGAATGCGGCCGTCCGACTTGGAGCGGATGGCCAGGTCGTAAACGAACCCAGGGCGGATGATTGGGGACATGATCAGTTTCCTTTTCTGATGATTCGTGCCTGAGCGTAGGAGCCGACACCCGCACCCATGTCACTGGGGGATGCCAGCGCGGCAACGATGGTTTCCATGCCGTCCGCCTTGCGGTAGAGCGTGGCCGCAGCGCCATCGGCGCTCAGGGATACGCGGGACTCCTGCAGGTTGGAAATCTCTCCGCTGCTGGTGACTGACACAACGCCCTTGCTGCTCATCCAGTGCGCGCCGCCGTCTTCGCGGTAGCTGGGCTGCTGGTCTGGTGCGCCGTAGTCAAACACCGCGCGCACAGCCTGGGCGGGGAACCCACCGGCAATGAAGTAGGTCTTGTCGGCCACCACGAACACGCCACCCTCCACCGCAACAAGGCAGGTGATGGGTGCCGGGAACAACTCGAAGCCCTTCGCCTCGTCGCGCAGGTGTGGAGTAAACGGCTCGCTGTAGATGACGGCTGAACCCACGCCCACCAGCAGGCGCCCGGCGTGGTGTGCGATATGCTGGCCTGCTGGCATCGGCACCAAAACCTGGTCGCCAATGGTGGTCGCTGTGGCGCTGGCCCATTCCGGGGTCGGCCCGGAACTTGGGTGATATGACCCAACGCGCAGGCCGTCAGTGAAGTACACCGCCTCATAGACTTGGGCGTAGCGCACGGGGGTGGCGTTGCCGAACCCGCTGGCCACAAGGGTTTTTGCAGTGTCGATGCGGTACAGATCGCCGTCATCGACGTACAGGGCATAGTCGCATTCGACTGGCGACCAAAGCGAATGACAGTCGCTGCCAGCTTGCGTCAGCGCATATCCGGCGCGCGTCTTCACCGTGCCCTGCGCAGTCACATCCACATTCAGGGCATCGCGCAGCAGGTGGCCGCCGCCATCCGGGAGCCTGAGCTTGTAATCGGGCGCACGGTTATCCATTCCTGCTGGGAATGGGCCGATTTGCTGCGCGTCTTTGAGAGCCATGCCGCCGATGATTCCAGCCAGCGCCCGCGCGGACAAACCGGACTGGGGGGCCGTCAGACCCAGAACGCCTTGTTCGTCTGCACCTCGTCATGCCGGGTGCTGCGGCGCAAGTCCGCGTCTGGTAGCGGCCCAAAGTAGGCAGTGAATGCGGCCTCTGCAGCAGCGGCACGCCCAGGGTCGCGGCCGTCTGCATCTGGCTTACTGAATGCGCGGTACAGCGCCCAGTGCACAAGCTGCAGGTGGTGTGCCTCATGAATCTCGGGTTTGTCGTTGTCGTTGACCAGCGCTTTGAGCGGCAACCGATAGCCTTCTATGCGCAGAGTTCCATCTATAGAAGGCACTGGCACAAGGCGCAATCTGGTGTCGGTCTGGATTGCATTGCAGGGGGTGCCGGGAGGCTCATTGCGCCAGCCGCTACGGTCACGGTCCAGCTTCTCGCGCGAGGTCAGATAGACAGGCTGCACGTAGCCGGTGACTGGCACAAAGTCGATCACGGCAATTTCGTACAGCTTCGGGTGCAGTGGGTATGAGCCTACTCCTGCCGTTACGGCAATATGCGTCAAGGCTGGCGTGTAGTCATCAAGCAAAAGCCGAGCGCGCATGGCTGCTTGATCCTGCGCCTCGGTCAACCACGCTGCGATCCACTCGTCCTCCCACAAAGGGGGATTTGTAACCAGATCGTCCGCATCTATGCGGAACTGCTGTATTAGCTGTTCCAGGTTCATATCAGCGCGCTCCGAACTGCTCTATCAGGGTGGACACCTCGGCGCGCAGCTTGCCCACGCCCAGGCGCTTGTCCAGTTCCACCTCGTACTTGCGGGCGTATTCCTCTAGCGCGCTCTTTTCCATGCTTTGCACGGTCAGCAGCATGGCCTCCAGCGCTTGTCTTTCTTGCTCTTTGACGCGCTCGTTGTCCTGCTGGATGGCCGTGGCCACTTCCACCTCAGCATCAGTGGCGCGGATTTCCTGCGATTCGGCGCGGTCGAATTCAGCGAAGCGCAGCAGCTTCTTGGCCGCGTCAGGCGTCACCAGCTTGGCCGTGCCGGGCTCCCAGGTGTTGCCCGAGAACTTATCCCGGTAGGTCTTGCGCCCGTTGTAGGCAATGCGGGTGAGGTCCATGCTTGGCTCTCCAGTAGGTGGATGAAAAACAAGCCGGGCGAACCGGCTTGCTTTGCGGGGCGTGGCCGATTACGCGACGCCTTCGGATGCCACGGACAGAACCACGTCCGCGCGGGCGGCCTTGGCATTGGCAGCGCCTGCTGTGGTGATGGTCAGCCAAGCATCCTTGGGCAACGTGACGGGCGCGGTGGTGGTGGCCTTGCGATACACACCTGCCGTATTCAGCGCGACAGCGGCGCCGAAGTAATCGGCGTCCTGCGGCACAGCGGTGCTATCCACGCCATCCACATACTCAAAGCCAATGTCGCCGGTCACGAGGGCAGTGAAGCCGGTCGAGACAATGACAGTACTGTCGAGCAGGTTGGTGCCAGCGGGAATTGGTCCAAAGCGAACCTTGTCGCCGCTGGCGATTGGCGCATTGGAGTCAGCACCGATTGCGGCGCCGTTCGATGCAGTGGCCAGCGTGTACTGCAGGCCGTGGGCATTGCCCCAGGGGGTTGCACCCACTTGGGTGCGAGGATTTGGTTTATTGGTGATCGTGGCCATGTCAGCCTCCGTAATCAAAAACTGTGAACCGGGATGTGATGCCGGGCAGCACGCAGGCCGCCCGGAGTGTCACTGCTTACTGGCGGGCGCCGATGATCGGCACAGCCGTGTCGATGGCGATAACACCGTGGTCGGTGTAGTGCTTGGTGCCAGCGCCCTGGTCCACCAGCCAACGGACCTTGGACAGGCCCTGGATGGCGCCGATCAGCAGCTCCATCTTGTCGTCGTGGTCGAACGACTTTTCCTTCCAGAAGAAGGGCATGCCACCGTGGCGCGAAACACCGAATGCCTGCGCCAGTGCCTGGCCACCGAGCAGCAAGGCACGGTCCACGGCGTGGGTCGTGCTGAAGCTGGTGGGCACCGTGCAGGTCGTTTCCGCTTCGCTGGTGTTCGATGCGCAATAGCGGATCGTGTCACCGGAGTAGAAGCGGATGGGCTTGGGCATCTTGCAGATCAGGATGCCATTCCAGAGGCCCACTTCACCCAGGAACAGGGGGTGGTTGTCAGCCTTGGACGCGCGGGCCAGAGCATTCGCCTGGAACTGGCGGAAATTCGGGTCGCTCGAAAAGCTGTGGTACTGGGCAGGCGACACCATCAGGCAGCGCAGCGGCGAATCCTCGGCCACCTTGTCGCCCGGGATCTTGATCGCGGGAGGGGGCAGCGAAATGGATTCGATCATTGTGCGGATGCTGTCCACCACGTCCATGTCCAGCAGGTCTGTGGTAGCCAGGTCCACCTCACCAGCGCCAACCGTGAACGGCTTGATGGACGTGCCATCGGCCACAAAGTGGCGGTTTTTGGTGGGAGCCTTCACCTCGTTGATCGCCATTTCCGCGAAATCGGGGTGATCTGCCGTGGGCAGGCGCCATTCGATGTTGTCGTGGAAGCCACGAGCACCAGCCATGTGCACCAGCATCGACTGGTCCTGGTAGCTGTCCATCAGCGACTGGGCAATCGGGCGGCCCACCTTGCGGAAGTCCACCGGGCTGCGCAGGTCGGTCATGGTGTCGCCCACGTCCACGGGGAAACGCGCCTGGTTGACGCGCACCCGGGCCTTGTCCAGCGAGATACCAGTGCCCTTACCTTCGGCCTGGCGGCTACCCATGATGGGGTAAGCGCCCACAGGCTGCACAAAGTGGAATTCCACCTCATCGCCCTTGCCGCGAGACAAGTCCACAGTACGCACTACGGGCATGTCCGTGCTGGTTTGCTTGCGCAGGACGTTATTCACCTCGCCTTCGCTGGAAGGCATCTTGCCTACCATGCGGTTGAGCGTGGAATTACGCTGCATCGACTGTGCGAAAAGCCCGGCGGCCTGCACGTACTGGGCATTCGGGGAGCCCGAAGCCACGCTAGTTTTTCCGGTCATGGTTGACCTCCATCTAAGGGATGGGGCTGCCTCATCACGAGGTGGCCCGGGGTTACACGGTCGCGGCTTACACCACGCTATTCATCAGTCGGGTCTGCTTTTCAGGGCTCAACCCGGCCATAAAGTCCAGCAATGCCGCAGGATCTCCGGCCAGCGCTGCTACGCGCTCTGCATCACCGGAGCCAGCTGCCGCAGCGCCTGGCAGTTCCGACAAACTCATCGGGGGCTGCTGTTGCGCCTTGGCAAGGGCCTTGCTCACTGCATCGGCGGGAGTGCCTTTGCCGTTCGCGCCCTTGAATGTCGAAAACACCTCGATCACCTGTTGCGCTGTACCTTTCGCAAGCGTGTGCTCAATCGCGGCTCGGGCGTAGCTGGGTTGGTTGCCCATCCATGCCTTGAACTCGGTCGATTCGTACACCTCGTCGGCGTCCGGGTGGGCGCCGTAGATCGTTTGCTCATGGGCACTGACTGCGCTCTGTGCTTCCCGCTCGCGCAGGGGGGCCAGGGCGGCATTCACCTTTTCCTCAACCCGTGCGTTTGCACGCGCTTCCATCTGCGCCACCAGTTGCGCCACGCCATTGGCAATGCCTTCTTCGGAGAAGTCGCCAAAGATGGCAACGTCAACGCCTTGGGCTGCTGCGGCCTGGGCTACAGCGAGATTGCTGTCGGCCTGCGTGGGTGTTTGCCCGGCATCCGCACGGGTTTGCGCCTGTTGCTGGGCGGCTGCAAAGTTGTTGGCTTGGGCTGCGGTCAGGCTGGCCAGCTGCTCGCGCAGTTGGGCGGCCTCGGCCTTGTACTGGTCGCGCTCTGTTCGAGCACTGGTGAGTTTTTCGTAGGGGATCGTGTATTCACCCGACTTGCTGGCGATGGGGGCGGGCTTCTCGTCGTCCTGAGTCGCTTGCGCACCTGCCGCTGGCGCGGGGGTGGTGTTTTCGGCTGGTTGGCCTGCATTGCTGTCAGTGGCAGGCGGCGCCTTGGCCTGGCTCGCGTCCGCGTCCAGATTCAAAGTACCGGCGAATGCCGCATCCAGCAGTTGCTGTGCTTCAGTTGTCACTTGTGCTCCATTCCCGGCTATCCGGCCGGGCCTGATTGCGGGGCACACCGTTGCGAGAATGGGCCAGGGCCGAAGCCCCAGCCAGCACGCTCTCCAGCGGTGGGATTGCGACGCCTCACGGCGTTGCGGGTTCGCCCGGCGCTTCACAGCGGGGGGCTTGGTTGGACTTTGCCTATGTACGCGCGATGGGAGAAACCGGACTGGGGGGGAACTACGGCGCGGGCATGAAAAAACCGCCTCGGTGGGCGGCTCTTGGGGATGAAGGGCGGCTACAGCAGGAAGCCGCGCGACTGCATAAAATCAATCGGGTCTTTGGCGCTCTTGGATAGATTGCACGGCGGGCACAAGAGCTGCAGATTGGTGCGCTGGTTTGTTCCTCCGCGCGCCAGCGGCTTGATGTGGTCAAGGTGGTACGCCCCTCCGGCGATTGACGTCTTGCATACCGCACACTTGCCGCGCTGCGCATGCATCAGGAAGCTGACCACGGCGGCATCAATTGCGCCTGCTGCGCGCCGCATGGCCTTTGCTGCTTTTCTGCTCGGTCGCAAGCGGTCTTTGTTCGCGTGGTACCAGGCACGGGCCGCCTTCCTGACGCGATAAACGTTCGCAGCGCGCCACGCCATGGTCTGCGAATGCAGCTTCGCTCTATTTGCCTTCCTGCGCTCTGAGATAGCGTCAGCAGCTCGGGCATGGTGCTCTCTCGCGCGTCGCATGAGCCTATCCCGGTTCGCCTGGTAATAGGCTGCTGACTTGCCCTTGCGAACTTCTTCCGCACCTTCGGCGTAATACGACTCTTTTTTCTTGGCCGTGATCTGCTCTGCGTGCTTGCGGTTGTAGTCTGCCTGCTTTGCAGCGACGCAGGCTTTGCACTCACCTCTCAGCCCGTCCTTGCAGCAAGCTGCCTTGTAGAACTCCGAGTGAGGCTTCTCGATTCCGCAGGTGCGGCACTGCTTTGCCGCGATAAAATCATTGCCAGCCATGACGACTCCTTCCCAGTCTGATTGGTTAGAGCGCACATCGGATTGCCGTCCTTTGTGCGCTCGCCTATTTTAGTCTGTGCGCAGTGTTTCGATACCGCCATTTGCACCGACTGCTGCAGTTTGTGGCAGCTCTGGTGACTGCGGTGTCGTTGGACTTGTGTCACCAGCCATTCCGCCAGCTTGGTCAACCTGCATAGGCGTCTCTGGGGTTGGCATGTTGGGGTCAATGCCTATTGGGTCGGGTCGTTGGTAGCCAGCATTTTGCAGAATCACATCCCCGACTGGGGCAACTGCGGGATTTAGCGCAATCTTCTCTCCTGTTTGGATTGCCGCAAACGCTGCAGATACGCCGGTCTGTACCGCCTGGGCCACCAGCTGCTGAATGCGGGCCTCGCTCTCGCGCTCCTTCACTTGGACCTCGCGCTCCTTTAGCTCGTACATCAGTTCCTTCTTGACCTGCTCGCGCAGCGCCTCGGGGTCCGCCTGCCCGGTTGCCGCCTTGATGGCCTCCACCACCTCTTTCTTGCGTGGCAGATCCATCAGGTCGATCATGAACGGCATCGTCACCTGCTGCACCTCGGGCGGCGCTGCCTTGACGGCTTCGGACAGGGCGTTGAGCTGCTGGGCGCGGAAGCTGCTGGAGCTGGGCACATCTTCCAGGGCAACCTTGATGCGCGTGCGCTGCACATCGTTGCTCAGGTAGGGAATCCCCGTCTCGGGGTCCACCTCGGGTTTGTTCAGCACCACCGTGCGGGGCGGGTTCAGAGTGTCGCCCTCGATCACGATCACCTGCTCTTCGTTGCCCATGTCCTCGATGATGAGTGCCAGCAACAGTTCGCCCACCTGCGTGCGCCCGTCCTTGAAGTTGTCCATCAGGTCGGCCATGCTGACCTGGGATTGCTCCACCTGGGTCTGTTCCTGCACCCCGCTGGTTGCGGTGCCGGTGCGCCCTTGCATGGCTGGCGTGACAGGCGACACGCGCTCCAGTGCGGCGCGGCTGTCGGCCATCAGCTGGAATTGCTGGGCGTTGAGCTGGAAATCGCGTTTGACCTCGAACCGCGCACCAGGCACAGCCATTGCACCCGGATCGAGGATCACGTCTGCATCGGGGCGGGCAATCTGCCGTCGGAACTGCTCGTCCGTCATCATCACGGCGCCCTTGGTGCGCTCCGTGCGGGTGGCGGCCATACCCCAGCGCAGCTTTGCGATGGTCGAGTTGAGATTGTCCTGCGGGAAAAGCATGTCCCGCACAAGCCCGAAGGGAATACCGGTCATGTCCTCCACATAGCCCCAGAATGGGACATAGGGGAAGAACCGATGCGGGTATGGAGTAGGGCCATCGTGCAGGCAGTGAGGGCCCATCCAGTAGCTGCGGCGAACGCGGGCCACCGTCGTGCGCTCCAAGGTTCCATGCCCGCCGGCCACGGCCGCCTGGTGCTTGGGGTTGCTGGCGTCGAACTCCACCACGCGGCCACCCTTGAGGCGCATGATGACCGTGTTCACCCAGCGGCGATACCACAGCTCGATGATGCACACCTCGTCGGATTCGCGCCGATACCAGGCCTGCTCCCGGCTGGTCCATGCGCGGTTTGTGTCCACACCTGATTGCAGGCCGGTCGATACGCCACCCTCCACCACGTAGCCACCATAGCCACCGATGCCGCTGGCGCTGTCGGCTTGGGTGATGATTTCGCGCTGATCGGGGAAAGCTGCTACAGCACGGCTGCGCTTGATGAAGCGCTCGCGGAAAAGCCACACCGCGTCGCTCAGGTCTTTCTCCTTCGCGCGCATGTCCCAAAAAATTTCGTTGCGGTGCACGGCGCGGCAGCGGTGCGGGCTGCCAAACGGGTCCGATGACCGCGCCACCTCAACCCAGCCCATGCCCACGCTCACCTGGGGGCGGAAGGCGGCCGACATTGCCGCGTCGGCGCCGCTGTGCCGCTCGGCCTGGTTCACGCGGAAATTGAGCGCATCGGCCACATCCTGGCCGCCGGGCTCGCCATCGGGCGTGATGCGCCAGTCGGTGCGGGTCTTGGCCTCGTAGCCGCACACGGCGGCGATGGCCGGGCCAATGATGTTCTCTTTGGCCGGAGGGATGCCGATGGCTTTCAGGCGCTGCAGCAGGCTGCTGTCCAGCTGGTTGCCGTCCACATAGTCGGCCTCCTTGTCAGCGGCTGCGCGCCAGGGCGGCTGGTCGATGGCCTCATCGATGATGTTGGCGAACTCGCGCGGGGTCATGGGCTCGCCAAGGTCTGCGCCTGCGTGGGGTTTGAATAGTTGCATGGTGGGCCTCGGGGTCAGGTGCGCCAGTCAGGCGGGGGCGGTTCGGAATACGTGTGGCTGCTGCCGCCAATGGCGCCCAGCTCTTTCTGCTGAGCCCACTGGCGCAGGGCGTCGGCGCCCTCGCTGCAGCCGTTGGACTTGTCGGGCTCGTCGGTGAAACGGTTGTCGGCGCGGTTGAATCGCTTGCGGTAACCCTCGATGCGGGCAATGCCCTTCTTGCACCGCGTCTTGTCGAAATAGGCGGTCTTGAGGTGCTTGCGCGTGGCCTGGATGCCGGTGATTAACTGGGTGATGACGGGTACAACGTGGAACTTCTCGCCGGGCATCAGCGCCTGCAGCTGCTCCTTGGTGCTCTTGTTGTAGTCACTCAGGCGCTTGTGGTTGGCGTCGTGCGGGAGGTAGTGCGTGCCGAACAGATAGCCCAGCTTGCGCAGTTCGGCCACGTAGTAGCGCAAGTCCTCGTTGTGGCCTTCCAGGTAGTTGATAAAGCGGTCCTCGCCGCGCAATTCCTGGTGGAACCAGATGGCGCACCCGTCGCTGCGGCCAATGTCCCAGAACGTGTTGACCGGCGCATCCAGCACCAGCACATCGCAGATCCCGCCACGCTTGCGCAGGGCCACCATGTCCTTGGCGTAGTAGTTGCCCTCGGTAGACATTTGGAAAGCCTCGTCCGGGGTGGACGGGTATTCCTGCCACATGCGCTCCTCGGCGCCAGAAAAGTCGGCCTGCTTGGTCGCCACGTACCAGGCGCGCTGGTCGAGGTCGATGCGGCAGTCCATGGCCACCTCGATGCCATCGAAGTATTCATGCTCTGCTGGGCTGACGGGCACCGTGCGGCTATCGAGCCGGTATTTGGGCTCCTGCCACCATGCATAGAAGTGAAACCGGTAGTCCTTGGGCGTGAGCGGCAGCTTGTTGGCCAGTAACTTCTGCGCCTGCTCCACCATGCGGAAGAACTCGCCTTCGCGGCCCTCGGCGGTGGACTCGATCACCAGGACACCATTCGTGGGCACCGCTGGGATAGAGCCAGTCACAACCTCCTTGGCCTTGTCCGGGTACTTCGCGCAAATCTTGCCGAACTCGGACACATGCAGCCGGTGGATGGTCCCGGAGCGCATGGACGTGGCCACGCGAATGCTGCTGTTGTTGTGCGCGAAAAGCAGCTCGTCGGCGTTGTCGGCCTCCAGCGGGAAGCGCTCGCGCAGCTGCTCGGGCAGGTTGTTGTAGGCGAACTTCACCTTGTCGCGGAAGATCACCTTCGCCGCATCACGGTCCTGGGCGATGATCCCGCAGCGCTGGTCGGCGTTGAACAGGGCATGGTCCAGCCACAGGATGGCAATCAGGGTGGTGAAACCAAGCTGCCGGGCCTTGAGGATCAGGTTGCGGTGCCACAGGCGCTTGATGAATCGCCGCTGTGCCCGGTTGGGCTTGAACGGCATGACCATCGCCTCTTCGGCCTCGTCATCGCCCTTGACCATGATCTTGTAGAGGCAGCCGGAGAACAGGCGCCACTCAGGATCTGCCAACTTGAGCGCAAGGTCGGCCTCGTCCGTTGGCAGCGGAACCAGCGGCTCGTTGTGGACGATGATGGGCGCGGCGTCGGACATGGGGATCAGTCCTCGTCGTGCTCGGGGTCGTGCGGCACGGGCTTGAACGTGCTGTTCGTGCCACCCGTGATGGTCTGCAGCAGAGCGGTGAGCGGGTCAATCTTCTGCTCGTTGTCCTTCTGGTACAGGCCGAGGTGCTTGAACACCTTTTCGAGGGCCGCGCCCTTGTCCTGCATCTTGATCTCGATGCCGTCCTTTGTCTGTTTGGCGCCCGCGTACAGGGACACAGCTGCCGGGCTCAGACTGCGGGTGTCGCCCAGCACCACGCGCGGCTGGCCATCGCCACCGCACTCAGGGCATGCGGCGAAGGGCATGCGCAAGGGGTCGTAGCCAATGCCGCCCTTCTCGTCGAAGTCGGCGGGCGCGTTGTCCTTCTTCTCGGCCCAGGATTCCCGGTCGCGGTTCATTTCGCCCACGGTGCGCTGGTAGCGGTTGCCCTCGCCATAGCAATAGCGGCAGCAGCCCACTTTCACCTGAACCAGCTCGCGGGCGTCAGCGATGGCCACGTTCCAGGCTTCGCGCAATGCCCGGTCTGCGGTGATGCCGGTGCGCTCTGCCCGCTCCTGCTGGGCTTTGGCTATTGCCGCTTGGATGGACGGTTTTGACAGGTTCTCAGCGCCCATCTGCCGCGCCGTCTTTTCGCTGTAACCAGCACGAATGGCAGCCTGGGTGGCGTTGAGGTCAATCAGGTACTCACGGACAAAGCACTCCTGGCGCGGCTCCAGTGCAGCAGGCGCTGGACTGAGCGTTGCGGCTGCCTTGGTTGGCGCCGCAGGTTTCTGGCGCTTTGCCGCCTTGGCCTTTGCATTGCTTGCGCTGACAGCTATCTTTTTCGGAGCGCGAACGGCTGCGCCCGCTGCCTTCTTAGGTGCAGCGGGCTTCTTTGGCTTGGGTGTCTTTGCGGGTGGCGCCTTTTTTGGCGCTGGTTTGGGTGCCATGGGCCCGGAGTGTTCCGGGCGCTGGGCGGGGCGTCTAACCTGAGTGGGGGGAAGTTCAGGTGTGCGTGAGTGTCACCTGCACCGTGCCATACACCCCACCAATGGAAAAGTGGGCTGCATTTTCCCACCCGGGCGGCAGGGCAAAGGTCAAAATTGTTTCCCCCTGATTGTCGAAATCGACATGAAGGAGGCCCTTTTCCATGCGTAGCTTGAGGGTGTCGTAGGGAAGATTTGGACCCTGCTTGCCGTTCAGCATGTCCCGCATGACGCTCTCGCTTACTTTGAGGTCCATGGTTGTTCCTTTGTGGTCAGTTATCGGGTAGTTCGTCCAATTTGGCCCGAACCCACTTTGCCCCGCCCAAGGTGGTGAGCTTGGCCTTTTGCTCTGGGGTCATGCGCAGTGGCACGACTACCATGCGCTCCCCTGGTTTGATGGGTTTGCGGCCTTGGCCTCGGTCGCTGGGTGGGCGCTTGGGTGGTGGATTGGTCGTCATAGGCGCAATCCTACTGGGTCAGGGGCTGCTAGGCGCGGCGCACGCGGTCAAACACCTCCTGGGCGTTCTCATCGGTGATGGCATCTGCCGTGAACACAGCTGCGGCGAGGTCGCCCACCGCATCAGTGAGCGTGGTTTCTTGCCTGTCGCTCAGTTCGCCGCCCAGCTCATTGCCGATTTCCAGCATCATGTTTTCGAGCGCGCGCAGGGCGTCCCAGTAGGCAATCTTGGCCTGTACGGCGGCGCGCAGCAGGTCGGCCTGGGTGGGGGTGATGGGGGTAGTGGTCATGCTGGCTCCTTGTACTGCTCCCATGCCACTACGGGGCGGGCCTCGTAGCCCGATTCCTTGCACTCTGCGCAAAACCCGGATTTGAAGCCCTTGGCGTTGGCGCCAATCCACTTCGCAGGCTTTCCGCATTCATGCCCGTAGGTGCCGGGCTGGCTGTTGTGGCATTTGCCGTCTGTTGCGTAGTTCAGCATGATGCGGCTCCTTGAAACCCGGCCAGGGCCTGGGCGGTGCTGTAGGCCTTGCGGGCGAAGCGCTGGGCCCCGCCATCGCGGGCCAGGCTCTTGGCCAGGTGGATGCCCCACCCCATGGTGGCGTAGCAGTCCGCGCGCTCGGTCAGCAGGTCGTTCGGCTTCGCCAGCACGGAATTCATGGTTGCGGCTTGGTCGGCAGGCAGCCAGCGCAGAGCAAAGCGCCCATTGTCGCGGACAAGGCGGCGGGCTTGGCGGTATTGGGTGCGGTTCATGCTGCTGCTCCTTCCTTCGCGGCGTAGTGTGCAGCTGCGGCGGCCAGCGTCTGCTCGATGCCGTCCAGCGCCAGCTGGTGCAGTTCGCGCACAGTCTTCTCGGTGCAGCGCGCTCCCTTGTAAACGGTGCGTGCGCTGAAATCCCCAAACAAATCCCATGTCAGGAACCCGTCGCCGCTGTCGGTGTTCACCACTGCACGGGTAATCACCCCGCCATTGGTCTTGCCGGTGCTCACGATGAGCACGCGGTTGGCCATGCCCATGTCGATGGTGGTCTTTGCTTCCCAGCCATCGCGGCCCTTGCTGATCTGTGCATTCATTTCAATCACTCCTTGGTTGGTGTGATTGATTATGTATTACGCAATCAACATGAGTCAACCCCTTTTTTATGTTTTCCGTATTTCTTTTTCACGGCTAGTTGAGCAGGACCAGCTGCTTGTCCTCCACGTCCGTCGCCAACATGTTGTTGCGCAGGGCCTTGATTTCCCGGCGTGCCTCTTTCAGCTCGCGGGCCAGTTCGTGGCACAGCACCACGGCCTTATTGGAGCTTTCGGCCTGGGCCAGCTCATGCAGGCGCCCGTAGAGCATCCGGGCCATCGTTCGGGCTTCGGCGGGGGTCAGCTCCAGGTAATCGCTTCCCACCTCCAGCTTCACCATTCCGTCTGGCAGGTCCGTAGTGCTGATGGGGCGCGTTGCCGGGAAGTGCTGCACCACCTCCAGCTCACCATTGCCCGCCCGGCGCAGCTGGTCCTTTTCGATCCAGCGCTCCACATGGTCATCCACCACGCCGGGCTTGAGCCCGGTGAGGTCGGCCAGGGCGCGGCGGTTGATCCGGCGCTCGGTGTTGCGCAGCTCCAAGATGGTCTGCCAAATCAAATGGCCGTTTGCAAAGCGGTCGCGCTTCGCGGGCTCATCGTTCGCAAGTAGCGCGCCAGGGCTCATGTGTTGCTGCTGTGTGGTCATAGTGGCTCTCCGCTGTATCATTCGATTGCTCAGGTCGAAAGATCGGGGAGGCCCGCCGTGTGTGGGCTTTCTTTTTTCACTCTCCGTTCAGCAATTTCTCAACGTCATCTACCCTCCAGGCCAATCGGCCCATGATTCGCACGGGGGCGATGGGTCCGTTCCCATAGCAGGCCCAAATACGCAGGGTTTGCACTTTGCGGTTAAGCGCCTCGGCTGCCTCTGCAGTTGTCAACAGGCGCTTGAGCGCAGATCCTGTGTCGATGTTGATACGCTTGCCCACTACTGGATTGCTGCGCAGCCGCTGTTGTCGCAGCTGTCGGGCGATTTCGTTGGCTTCTTCGTACTCGGTCATGTGGTTGCTCCTTAAATGTTTGCGCCCAGTGCCCACACGCTGCTCGGCACGCGATTGCTGCGGGCCATGTGCAGCACCTCGTCGCCCGTGTAGCGGGGTTTCAGCAAAACCTCGTCGTCGTCCTCAACAGGGCCCGGCTTCGTGTTGCGCAATGCGAATCGCTCGCGCCAGTCAGGTGCTGCCTGGTAAAGAACTGGGTGCACTGTGCGGTCAGCGATCAGCAGCCCCTGGTAGGCTGCGCGGCTGCAGTATTTCGCGGCATTGCTGGTGGTTTGCGGGCCTGTCATTCGCGCACGCACCATGGGCGATGTGGCCTTACCAAGTCGCTCGGTGATTTCGCACACTTCGCGGATGCGCTCGCCATTGCTCAAGCGTGGGTTCAGTGGATTGCGTGGCAATTTTTGCTCCTATGTTTATAGCTGCTTGCGCTTATTGGTTATGCGCTGGTGGTGTATTTGGATGGGAAACTAAGGGGTTGGTGTTGGGCTTTCGCCCGGCCAGTGCGGCAGGTTCTTGGGCCACAGTCCCATGGACTGCACCTTGCTGCGGGTGTCGGCAGCCCACACGGGCTCCAGCTCGCGGCGCACGGCTTTGAGAAACAAGGCGCCTTGGTCCAGCGCTGCGTGGCAACCCTGGAACCCAGGCCGGGGCCCGCAGGCAGGAAAGCAGGTCAGGTCGCAGGCCTTCATGCCCATGCCCTTTCCGGTGTTCGCATGGGCTGCTTGGGAGTAGCCGTGCACACCGCAGATGGCGCACGGCAGGCTGGCCACGGCGCGGCGGTACTGCTGGCTGCGCACTGGGTTGTCCTTGACGATGGGGGTGGCTGGTGTAGTGGCCACAGCCAACGGTGCGCGAAAGGCGCCGGGCGTCACGGTGGGCATGGCTCTCACGCGGTCTGGGTCGCGCTGCTCGCGGCGGGGTGCGCGGGGGCGGAAGCCGGTGCGCTTGAGTGGGGCACCACGATTCATTGCTGGCTGCCTTCCAGCTCCATCACCCAGCGCTTCACCTCGCTGGGCTTGTACCAGCGGACACGCTGGCGGGTGCCACGGCTGCGGTTATCAATCACGGGCTGCGGGGCGCCTGGGCGGTTCAAATACCGCGCGAGCCGATTCACGGGTATGCCGAGCTTTTCGGCAATTTCTGACGTGGTTCCAAGAGGCTCACGCCTTCCTTGCTGCTGAACCCGATGCATTTCCTGAGCAATGCTGTACTGGAACTTCACGCCATGCCTCCAATGATTTCCCCCGTATCCGGGTCCACCTGCATCCCCTCCCACTGCTGGTAGGTGGCGGGGAACGTCACGCCCAGCTCGGTAGCGGCAAAGGCGCTCACCCGGTCGATCAGCAGGCTGTAGCCCTTCACGCCCAGGTCTTCGGTGCTCACGCGCTGCCGCGTTCTGCTCTTTTTCCCCGTCAACGGGTTCTTGGTCGTGACGGTCTTGAAGCCCAGGTACTCCTTGCGGAAGTGCTCCTTCCACACCGCCAGCGGGTACTGCTGGCCGTTGGGCCGGGCCTGCTGGGCGATGCTCTTGAGCACCACGCCGTGGTAGTAACGGCGCTGACGGTCGGTCTTGGCGTCCTCATGCAGGCGCACCTCGACATGCAGCCGGTGGCCAGCGGCCCACATGGACTTGCACCAGGGCGCGACCACGTTCTTGAAGTGCTGGCCGGCCTGCACGGGTTCGTTCCAGGCGCCGGAGATTGCGAGATCAGCCATGGGCCACCTCCACCCGCACCATGCCGCCCACCTCATCCGCCTTGGCGATGGTGAGGGACCAGTGCTTGTCGTCCACCCCCAGCACGTCAGCCAGGCCATCCAGGCCGGATTTCATGCGGGCGAGCAGGTTGTCCAGATCGTGCGCGCGGCGGTTGGGCGGCACGAACACCAGTGTGAGGTGCAGTTTTTCTGCAGCCAGCGGCTGGGCGCCCTGCTCTTTCGCAGTCCAGGCACAGGCCGCGCGGTAGGCCTTCTTGGCTTTGGCCAGTCGGCTCCAATGCTGGCGCGCGTTTGGGCTCAGCTCCTTCGGCGGCCATGGCAGGGTCAAAATCAGTGCGTCGTCTCTCACAGCTACCTCTATAAAACTGAGTCATTCACCCAGTGGCCCCCCTTCCCCACGGCGTGGGGTTGGAAGGTTGTCCACCGAGTGGCTTTCACCACCTTTCGGTCAGTCACCAGATCCAGCGCGGGTGTTTCGGTCATTCGCTGCATCCCCCAGGTGTGACTTCAATAGGCCCCTGGCAGAGTCCCTGGGCGTAGTTGCGCCGTGAGTCGGGTCTGCTACCGTTTTCTGCCGGGGATCGGTGCCCCTGTGATTCCTTCCGCGCGGCCCATGCAGGCCCTTGATTCGTGCAGGCTCGGAGTGCCTGTAGTGTTCTCAGGTCACATACCGCGCCTTGGCCTGAATCAGGCGCTCCATCTTTCGGGCGCCACCTTCGCCAACCTCGGCCAGGTAATCGGCCCAATCGGTGCCCTCAATGCCTTCCGGCCATGCCACCCCTGCCCCAATCAATTCGGCGGCATTGGCGGCCTTCTCGCGGCCTGGATTCGTGCCCCGCTTGGCCTCGGTGCCGTGGTCGTTGTCAGCGCAGATCACCACGCTCCCCGTGGGGCGTAGTTGGTCAACCGCGTGAATCAGATTCCCGGCGTCAAAAGCCACGATCACACGGGCCATGCGCAGCGATTGGAAGATTGCAAGGCCCGTAGCCAAGCCCTCGCAAACCGCCGTGACGGCAGCGCGTGGGCGATCCAGCACCAAGGCCCCACCCTTCACGGGCGCGCCAGTCCAGAAGCGTTTTTGACCGTCAGGCGTGATGCTCTGAATGCTCATCAGGCGGTCACGCCAAAACACCGGAACAATCAGCGCATCGCCATGCACGCGCAGGGCATTGGTTCCTACAGCAGACAAGCCCTTGCGCTCCAGGTATGGATGCAGCGCACGCGGTGGCCGGGCCTGCGCCCATTGCTCGCGTGCCCCACGGATAGCGCGCAAGCGGTACTCACGCTCCTGTTGCTTGCGTAGTTCGCGGGCGGCCAGTTCAGCAGCCGTTGGCACGCGCACTTGTGCAGCGTCAGCACCCCATGAATTAACGGCATGGTCAGTGGCCCAGTTGCGCCAGTAGCCACGGCCATCAGCATGCAAAACGTAAGCGCCGTTGCGGTGCTTCGGTTTGTCAGTGGTTTTGCATCGGCGCCACTTCCCATCCGCCACGATGGCGCCGGGAATCAGGCCAGATGCCTGCAATGCCTGTTCAAAGGTCACGCTGCGGCCCTCGATTCCCCGCTGGGGCGGCGGTTGGCAAACCGGATTTGCTCAGAGCGGATGCGGCTGCGCACCTCGCTACATGGCGGGATGGCCTTAGCTGGATCAAAGTCCCCCATAGGCCATGCGCCTGTCATGTTCTTGTAGATGGCAAGGGCCTGCTTGCGGGCAGCCTCGCCTTCTCGGCGCTCCAGCACATAGCCGCAAACCTGCGGCCACAGAGATGCAGATAGCTCCTTGCGGTGTCCGCCTGCAATCAACTCCTTGAGCGTGCCAGGAACGTGCTGAACCGATACACGGGCCGGGTATTCATGCCCACAGCATGGGCACGATGGCTGGGGCTTGTGCAGGGCGCGGCACTCAGGGCACTTCACCGGCTCCAGCTCTTTTTTCTCTTTCTTCTTAGGCTTCTCGCGCTTCTTGCCGTCGTCCAATTCACCCGCGCCGAAGTCAAAGAACGACTCGCATTCCTCGAAAAACCGGGCGCAGTTGCCAGAGTGATCCAGCACGATGCAGTTTTGCTTTCCAGTCTCCGGGCTGATGCGCAGGCCGCGCCCGAACAACTGGATGTGCTCGGCCAGGCTCTTGCGCAGAGGCCGGGCCATGATGACGCATGACACATCGGGAATATCGAACCCGCGTGATGCAGCAGTGACCGTAATCAGCCCACGGATTGCGCTATCGGGCTTCTTGAATTCATTGGTCGTGTCGGCGCGGTCGTCTTCGCTGTCCTTGTAGGTGTAGGTTGCGACATTGATACCGGCAGAGAGGAACTGACGCTGCAATTCCTCAACGTGGGCGGTATCTACTGCGGAGCAGATGAACTTGCGGTTTTCCCCGTGTTTCAGGTACTCGGCCACCACATCGCCCACCACCTCCAGCGCCTTTCCGCTGGCCTCGCGCTCGTCCCATTCGCCCGTGCTCTTTACCGTCACGCCCGACATATCCGGCTCCGCGCAAGAAAAGATGCGATAGGGCGAAAGCCATCCGTCATCAATCAGGGCGCGGGTGGTTGTCACGTTGATGACCACATCAAACCACTTGCCCAAGCCTTTTGTGAACGGGGTAGCCGTCAGGCCGATGACGATGGACGCTTTTTCTTCCATGCGCTTTTTGTGCGTCGTGTGCAGAACGTGCGCCTCGTCAAACACATCCACGGATGTATCCGGCCAGCGGCGGCGGCCAAGCGTTTGCACGCTGCAAATTTGCAGCGGCAATGCGGGGCGCCAGCGCTCATGCCCGCCCTGAATCACCCCATGGTCCAGGCCGTATCGGTCGAACGTGTCGCTGGTCTGCTGGATTAGGCTCAGGCGGTCAACCACGAACGATGCACGATTGCCCTTCTCCTTGACCATTTCCATAAGCGCCGATGCAAGAACCGTCTTGCCGCCACCCGTAGGAGCGCAGATCAGGATGCAGCGGGCGCCATTGCGCACAGCGTCACGGGCCTTGTCGAAGGCCGCCTGTTGGTAATCGCGCAGAGTGACCTTCATGTCAGGCCGCCTTCCTGTACTGACGAATGAACGCCTCCACAGCGGCGGCGATCTTGTCCGGGTCTTCTTCCCCCACGGCTTTGCCACAGCGCATCAACTGGCGCTTTGCCCACTTCTCACGGTCTTGACTCTTGTGCGCCTTGTCCATGGCTTCGGACTGCTGGCGGATGGCGTGGTCACGCTGGAGCAGTGCTTTGCGAAGTTCGGCCTTGGTGTCGTCGGCTTCCATCGCCTTGAGCTGGGCGTGAAGCTGCTCGTTCTCTTTCTGGATTTCCGCAATCAGCTCGTCAATCGACTGGCCGGTGTCGGCATCGTTGGCAGGCTCCGGCTGGCGCTGCTTCTTGGCCTTCGCCAATTCGCGTTCGCCAGCCTTTTCCAGACGGGCAGTGACGCGGGCGCCTTCTTTCTGGTCGCGTTCGCGCTTGGCTGCAAGCTCAGCCTCAAACTCAGCTTCTGGCACTGCGGCCAGCTTTTGGGCGCGGCTGGATAGGTCTTTGCTGATGCCAGCGTCTGCCAGTTTTGGTGCGGTCGTGACAGACGACCGCACCTCTGCTGGCGTATGCTGGTTGACGCCAGCGCCAGCAGCACCCTTGCTCAAGCCGCCATCAGCCTTCTGTGCGGCCAGCATTTCGCCTAAACGGCGCTCTGCACGAATGCGGATTTCGGCTGCATCGACTTCCAGCGTCTTGTCCTTTGCCATCCGGCCATACGCCTGCATGGCGGCGGCTTTGTCCGCCCAGGTCTTCACCTCATCGACCGACTTGCATTCGGCCAGTGCGCGGCAGGCCGCTTCATACTTAATCAGTTGCGTGCTCATGCTTATCCTCACGAACGTGGCACCTGCCAGCCGAACTTGTGGCAGCGGTGGAACATGGTTTTTGGCAGTGCGGCTTGTTTTGCTGCGCAAGTGCCGCTGGCCTGCAAGTGCTTGCACTCGACACAAGCGCGGCGGTCGTCCATATCGCGGTCACGCAATAGGCAGCGGTCTGAAAATGCCTCGGCTTGCAGCAGTTGCAGGCCACGCCGCTGGAACATCCCAATGCGCAGAGCCATACGGTTGATCTCGGCGGTATTCATCGCGTTGCTGTGCGGCCAGCAATGTGCGTCTGCGGATTGGTCGCTCACTTCGCCCCCTTGATCCGCTGCGTCTTAGCCAGCGAAGCCGCCGACTGCTCGCGTGTTTCGATAGTGATGCCGCTCGCCCTGGGCGCCAGTGGCACCGTCTGCCGTCCGTTGCGATCCAGCGCCAGGTGCACATTGCCCTCTGCAGGCGCCTTGCTGGTGTTGGTCTTGCGCGGTGGCAGCGCGGGAATGTCGCGATCTGGGCCGCGCTCGCGGACCATGGTGAAGGCGTTTTGCTTCTTTTCATCCATGGCGCACCCCATTGGATTCGGGGCCCTGAAAAGAGCCTATGAGCTTCACCATGGCCTCGGTACGCTCTGCATCATGTTTGAGCTTGTCCACCACCATCTGCCCGTAGGTCTTGCCGTGCACCAAGGCATAGGCGCAATCGCGCAGGACAGTGGACGGGTCGCTGCCGCGCATGGCGCAGTGCTGCAAGAACAGGCGGTGGGTGTGCTCGTCCACCTTCGTTTTCAGATCGTGTTCGAGCTTGCCCAGGGGGCCAGCAATGCCACGGGCGAATGCGGGGAGATCGTCGTTTTGGGACATTTACGCGGCCTCCTTTGCAGCGGGTTCCGCGTTGACGGGGCGGCCACTGCGCACCAGCTCCCAATTCACCTTGTCGTTCAGCTGCTCGCACGGGATGCCAGTTGCTGCGAACACATCTGGGCAGCGCTCAGCGGACACGCGGCCAACTTTCAGCCAGTAATCGACGTGTTGGCGAAGAACCCCGCCACCCACGGCCTCGGCCAGCTTGGATGGGCTGCCATCAAAGAATTCGACGGCGCGCTGAATGCCCGTTTTTTGGTCCATGGAAGTCACCGTAATGCAAAGTAGTTTGCACTATAGCAGGCAAACATGCTTGCTGACAAGCAGCGCAAAATCGTTTGCAATGAAAAAGACACTGGCGCAGCAGGTGCGCGAATACCTGGCTTTCATGGGAACCGACTTCACGCCAGCCAAATTGGCGGCCGAAGTGGCCAAGTACCAACGCGACTTGCCGGAGTCAAAACGGTGCAAGCGTCAGAACATCGAGCAATTACTTGATTGCGATTTCCGAACGGTCCGTTACATTCAGCCGCTTGCCATGGCGATGGGGACGACCGTGGAAGCTCTTTCTGCGGGGGCATTCCTGCCTGGCAATCCGGCTGCGCATGTCAATGTGTCACCGGCGCCCATTGGTGCGCGCAGCATTCCCTTAATCAGCGCTATACAGGCAGGTATGTGGTCAGAAATAGTGGACAACTTTCAACCAGGAGACGCAGACGAATGGCTGCTTACAGACTTGGATTTGTCAGCGGGCGCCTTTGCCCTGACGATTCGCGGCGACAGCATGCTCCCGGAATTCAATCCGGGTGATCGCGTCATCATCGACCCTGCCATCGAGCCGCATCCGGGCGACTTTGTGGCAGCCAAGAATGGTGAGCAGGAAGCAACTTTTAAAAAGTACCGCCCGCGCGGAACGGACGCGAGTGGCAACATGGTCTTTGAGCTGGTGCCGCTCAACGACGACTACCCCACCTTGCGATCAGACGTAGATCGCATCCGCATCGTTGGCACGATGGTGGAGCACCGCAAATATCGCCGCCCGCGATAAGCAAACAATCTAGCGAAACGACCGCCTACAGGCGGTTTTTTTTCGCCTGTCCACTCCCCCCCCGGTTCACGTCGCTCACCAACGCAAACTTTCTTGCAAAAAGTTCTTGCACTGACTGCAAACTTGTTTGCATAATAGACCCATGCCGCAAACAAAGCGGCGCAGGGTGAGCGGATCGGCGGTCACCACGGAGGCTCCTTAAAACCGTGAGTGGATGAACAGCCGTAACCCGCCGTGAGGCGCGTGGCCTGCCCCATAGACCTGTCGGCAGAAGCAAAAGACAGAGAGCGCACGAACCAACACCTGCGACTCAGTGGCCCTGCTGGGCTAGGTCAAAAAAGCATTCGCCACGGGTCGGACACCCGGAACCACCAGGCAGCCCAGCGCTGCGAAGGAGAACACATGACCCTCAACTGAGCCGGACGACCCGGCCAAACAGCACAAGCACGCGAAAGCCGCGCGATAGACGGCATGGGATTCAAGTTGGCCGATGGCTGCGGGAGTGCCCACCCCGCGATAGCCAGGAGACGCCGCCACAACGCACACGCAGCCTCAGAGCGTAATAGCTTGGGCCAGCCCCTTCCCACAGTGGAGCCGGATTGAGTAACCGGCGCGGCCCTCCAACGAGGTCCATCACATCAGCGTCACGAGCTGGCACTGATGTGATGGTCAGCGCAGGCGCCCGTTGCCTTGGAGTGGCGCGGGCCGAAAGTACGGCAGTGAACAGGCAGCAATCTGCCTCGGGTTTGTATCCCTGCGGGCCAGTGTTCGGCCATCAACCATTACGGGCAAAAGCCACTTCACAAACTTTGGACGGTGCTGCGAATCCCCCCGGCAAGTAGCCCACCCATTCCCCCAGTAGCTCAAAGAGAGCACCGGCTTCTTAAGCCGGAGGCGCGACCGCGACGGCGGTTCGGTGCGATTCCCGCCTGGGGCACCAATTCCCTCCCCTCCTGCCATGCGCAGGGGTTTGCCCACCTCGCGTGGGCTTTTTTCATTCCACCCAGCCCGCACCACGCGGGCTTTTTTACGCCCAGGAGGCGCAATGCCAAGTTGGACCGACGACGCGGCCGCATGGCTGCAAGAGCAGATCAAAGCGCACCCGGAAATGTCAAAGCCCGAGTTGCGCCAGTGGTGCTCAAAAAACTATCCGTACGCACAGCGCAGTGGGTGGGCCTACAAGGCCTGGCTCAAAGCGCTCCGGGCGTATTTCAACCCGCAAGCAGTGCGGCCAAAACGCCGGGGCGTGATTGAGCCCAGCACACAAGAACTTGAAAAGCGCGGCCAGCAACGGCTGCTTGACTAGGAGGCGCAATGCAAAACGTACACCCCACCGTGCAGCCGCTGCTGCGCATCCCTGGCGCACCGCCGCCGATCTCCGAGCAGGAGCTGCAGCGCCTGCGCAATCAGGCCTGGGCCGATGTGGCCGCCATGGAAGCCAGCGATCCCCGCTACCACCGCGCCCTGGTGGATCAGGTCCAGCACAACGCGTACATGGGGTGGCGGTCGTGAGCAATACCGCAAAGCTCCATGCAGCCAGATTGTTCGCAGACGCGGCGCGGCCTTCCGCTCTGCAGATATTGGCATCACGACTGCCACCAGCGCCTCCAGGACCGCCCTCGCCATACGAGCAGATCGTCCCGCCGGAGTTGGCGCACGAAATGGCTCTGATCGATGCCTACGCGGCCAACGCCGAGGAATACGGCCACACATCCGAGCACACGCTGGATTCGCTGAAAGAGCTGGTGGCCCACCTGCTGACGCTCAAGAACAAAGGTGGTGCAGCGTGATTGACCCCATCAACGCCCCGCACTTCACCACCACCCGCCGCGATGCCCTGGCTGCATCCATGGCAGCCCAGGCCGACACCAAGCGCCGCAACGACGAGGCCGCCCGCGCGGCCGCACTCAGGGCAGAGGCTGCCGCCATTGGCGCGGAGCTGGACCCCGAGGCTCTTGAACAGGGAGAACCATCATGTATTTGAGCGACGACCAAATGACCGCAGTAGTCGGCTCTGCAGCTTCTTCATTTGAACCGGTCGCACTGCCTACAGGCCGCCAAAGCCTGCCAGATTGGGTGCGCGGCGCCCATGTGGACTGGATGAACGGCTGTGCCAACGCTCCCACCCTCACCGTCAAGGTGCGCGGCAACGTGCGCCAGTGGGATGGCATGGTGTGGTCGAAGGTGAACGGCAAGTGCTACATGGCCCGACATTCCGACGGCCGCGCCGAGGTGCTGTATCACGACGGTGGCGTATTCCGCGCCGTGGCGTGGCGCATCTTCGCTGGCGACGAGCCTGTGACCTACCGCTGGACGGTTGCGGAGCCAAGGCACGACGAGACCATGGAGCAAGCCGCAACCCGGGAGGCGCAGAAGCACCTAGAACTTGTGAAGTCGCACGGCGGCAAAACGATGCAGAGCTACCGCAACAAGCTTGTGAAGCTCGACGACTGCCGGGCCGAGTTCAAAACCTTGGACGTGACTTCGCAACAGAGCGGGTTCGGCGGCGACGGCTACCTGCTCACGATGGATGACGGGTCCGAGCGCATGCTGCGCGGCCCATGGCACGGTGGCGCGCCCTATGGCTTCGTGGAAATAACGGTGGTCGATGCCGAACAGGACCGCTCAGCTTGGCTGAAGAGCAAGCCGTGGCATCGCCGCGGCGGCACCGGCACCTACATCACGGAAGACCTGTTCCTGCGCATCGTGGCAGCGCACCAGCCTCACGCCGGAGTTGCCCGCGTGGGCCACAAGTACGGCTCGCGATTGGAACCCTTCAACCTCGACTGGGACATGCCCAAGGCACTTGCCTATTCGCTGGAGCACCAGCGTGCGCAGCGCGGGGAACCCGCGGGCAAGCACTGGCGCCTGTACTGGGACGGTTCGGAGCGGTACTGCGGCTCTCTGCGCATCCCCACCCACGGGTTCTTGCCCGAGGTCACTGACCTTCCAAAAGGAGATACCCCATGAACTACGCCTGCACCCTGATCGCTGTCGTGATCGGCCTTGGCATGGCCGCAGTCGCAGCGCATGAATCCGAAGCACTGGCCGAACCAACCGAGCTGCAGCAGGCCCACCACTCCCGCGACTTCGCCGCGCGCCGTGCCTGCGAAGGCAAGCCGTTTGAGTGGCAGGGGGATGTGCTGGTTTGCTACCGGGAGCAGCCATGAAGGTCATCAAGCAAGGCCAGCTGCCGCAAGACCAGATCCACCGCGAAACCTGCGGCCACTGCAAGAGCGAACTGGAATTCAAGCACTCCGAGGTGCAGTGGTCGCCAGACCCGCGCGATGGTGCACGCTGGTTCGTCATCTGCCCGGTGTGCACGCGGCATGTATGGGGGCGCGCCAGATGATCCAACTCGCACTT
>Ga0308001_10000072_pt1 | contig 49369 bp, 43 predicted proteins | sample Neamet5_FD_203167 | JGI IMG/M metagenome (GOLD analysis project Ga0308001, IMG submission 203167) | Marine microbial communities from water near the shore, Antarctic Ocean - #5 | ecosystem: Environmental > Aquatic > Marine > Unclassified | place: Southern Ocean | collected 2014-06-04
GGGCAGTGCGCCCCATACGCGGGAATTGAATAAAAAACGATCAATTTTTAGCGGTGGAAGGCAGGTTGTTGATACACCGAGGCTTCACCGGCCACGCCTGCCGGCCTCATGAGAAATCCGGGCTAGTCAAGAGTAAGAACAATTAACCGCCATTTATCCCGACAGGCATGCCTCTAAATTCAACAGAGTGAGTCACTCCATCAGGGGTTTTAATTAGTATCTCGTAAGTTCTAACATCACTGTTTTCAGACAAAGGAGCAGTCACAGGTGATACGCTAAGAACTTTCCCAGTTTTTAATAGCTTGATCATCATCTCGTGACCATCACCCACTGTATGGTCGTGCTTCATGGGCTCCACAGAGTCACTTGCGGCCATTATCAGAGGTGAGGTGACCGTAAGCGCCAGCGCTAGCATCAATCCGTTTATTTTCTTCATGAAGGTTTCCTCTTGATTGTTTGTACGTGAATGTATTCCTACGCCCCTTACGGTAAGCTGTCCCAAACATTACATCTTTGTAATTTTTGAGTGGTTGTCCGAAACCATCTCACCATGCTATTACCGTGCCCCGCTGGGGTCTCCCCACCACCATGTTGGTTACCACCGCTAGAGGCAACGAGTGCTCATACGCTCCCTCATCTAGCCCAGGAAGCTTTTTGCAGAAAAGCCACCATTGCCCAGTGTACGGGTCAGCCATGCTTCTTCCCCACGCAGGCATCCCAGTGGCCTTAATTCCAGGCTTGATGGCCCAAAATGTTTTTGCTGGGTCATCGGAGTTCCGCTTCAGCAATTAGCATGCCACGCATGCTTGCGTCTGAATCTTACGATTTGTCAGATCACACATGCCCCAACCGCGTGAGCAGGCGAATCGCTAATTGTCCGTGTTCTGCCTGTTCGCTCCTGCAGTTAAGGCGTCGTTTCCTACCGGCAAAAAAAGGCGCCATCTAGGCGCCGATAGGCCAAAGGAGCATGAAAAGGCCAAAAAGCAGAGTGTGGGAGCAACTGCTGAGGTAGACGTTAACGCTACAAGCTGTCAGACAGATGATGCGAGCATTACGTTTCTGTAAGGTACTGACTGCACGCCCTGACAATCGGCACACTGCTCCAAATGCCGGAGGGAATACTTTCATGAAGCTTCTTGTTGCTGAAGACGAGCCGAAAACAGGCACCTACCTACAGCAGGGGCTTTCAGAGGCAGGCTTCACAGTCGATAGAGTTGAAAACGGGACCGATGCTGCTCAGCACGCGCTTCATACCACATACGACTTGCTCATCTTAGACGTGATGATGCCTGGCCTGGATGGGTGGCAGGTTTTACAGAAAGTCCGCGCTGCTGGTAATGAGGTTCCCGTGCTCTTTCTCACCGCCCGAGACGGGGTTCAGGATCGAGTAAAGGGATTGGAGTTGGGCGCTGATGATTATCTCATCAAGCCGTTTGCCTTCTCCGAATTGCTAGCCAGGATCCGTACGTTGCTTCGCCGCGGCAATAATGTCCCCAACCAAACAATACTCAAACTCCTCGACCTTGAGGTCGATCTGCTCAGGCGTCGAGTTACGCGATCGGGGAAACGAATAGACCTAACTGCAAAGGAATTCGCACTTCTTGAGCTATTACTTCGGCGTCGCGGGGAAGTGCTCTCAAAGTCACTTATCGCCTCCCAAGTATGGGACATGAATTTCGACAGCGATACCAATGTGATTGAGGTGGCGGTACGACGGCTGAGAGCAAAAATCGATGATGAGTTCGAACTTAAGCTCATACAAACCGCGCGTGGGATGGGCTATTTGATCGACGCGCCAGACCGCTAGAGCGAAAGCTTGGCATTCCACGCGGTGGGCCAAGCTACCGGTACCTATGCGGTTAAGGCGAGCCACCGAGCAAGGAGCGGTGCCGAACCTCAGTTCTCCGAGCTAGATTTCTTCAGCTGTGGCACGAAGAAGATGGGTCTCTGCGGGGGAGCTGGCTCTGACAAGTCCATCGTGCAGGACTCGGCCAGCTTGGACAACTGCTTGCCGGTTGTCAGCGGGATGGCCGTCAGGGTGACGTGCTCCCGATCGAACTTCTCTTTCTCGGCCTTGAACTCTTCTTCGGATGGAATGGCGAATGGCTTGTTGAAGGCGTCGATGTCCTCGAACTCGAACGCTCTGGCAAGAGCGCGGCGGGTATCAAGGCTGGCAGACAAGCCGTGCTCGACCCGCTGGATCGTCCGCACGTTGAGGCCGGAAATGGCGGCCAGTTGCTCTTGCGACCATTGCCGCATCTCTCGGAATAGCTTGATGCAAGCGGCCAGCTCGGCCAGAGTCAGAAGACGGGTTTGTTGAGCATGTTCTGTAGTCATTGGTGGCTCCATCGTTTCAGTAGACGTGGCGAAGTATGGGGAGCCAAGAACAAGGACAACACGACAGCAACCCGACAGCCGGCCGACAGATCACAACTATAAATGTCGCTTGTGGTTCGCTCCAAGGATATTCAAAGGGCGAATCAGTGCATCCCGGCGTGCCGCCGTCGGGCTCGCGGGCTGCGCCCCGCGCTTCGTGCCGAATCGCGGCCATCCGGCTTTGATCCCTGACGCCTCCGGCCCTTGACGGCCTGCGCGCTCCGCTTGCCTGTCCCTGCCTTCGTCGGAAGTGGGGGATGGGCGGTCTTGCTGTTTCCCTTCACCGTACCACGGCGTTCTCGCCGTCAAGGGCTGCGCGTGCCTGCACGCTTGCGGCCGTGGCCGTCTGCGACCCCTGACTGCTTGCGCTGCGCCGTGCTGGCGCCGGTTCCGGGCAATTCCGCCCGAGCAACCGGAGCACGATCATGTCGCAACTCTCTCTCACTTTCGATTCCTCGCTGCTGGTGCGTGACGACCAGGGGCGCTATCTCCCGGCTACTGCTGACCAGATCCTTGCAGTGGCCCGCCAGGTCATCGACCAGAAGATCCCGCGCGGGGCGCAGTTCACATCGCCGACGCTGGTCAAGGATTATCTGCGCACCAAACTGGCTGGCTTCGAGCACGAGGTGTTCGCGGCATTGTTCCTCGACACGCAACATGGGCTGATCGAGTACGCCGAATTGTTCCGAGGCACCATCGACTCGGCGGCGGTGTATCCGCGCGAAGTCGTGAAGGCGGCGTTGCGGCTCAATGCGGCGGCAGTGATCTTCGCGCACAACCATCCGAGCGGGAATCCCGAGCCGAGCCAGGCCGACAGGCAGATAACCCAGCGGCTCAAGGATGCGCTGGCGCTGGTGGAAGTACGCACGCTGGATCACATCGTTGTCGGCGGCGAGTCCACAGAGTCCTTCGCCGAACGGGGGCTGCTTTAACCCAGGGGGCTTCGGCCCCCTTTTTGCTGCGTCCGGTGCCGACGATCTCCGGCCCTCGCGGGCCTGCGCGCTGCGCTTGCACTCCAGGGGAACGGCTTGCAGCCGATCCCCGCCGCGCGTTGCTTGGCGCCCCTGACAGCCGCCGAACAGGTTGCACCTGATCGGCCTTCGCGCCTACGGCGCTGCGCGCTTCGCTTGCGTGGGGTCCGCGCATCTGCAGCCGTTGCCACAACCGCCGTCTTCCCTCGCTCATCACCTTGTCCGCGACTGTAGCCCGCGGTCGTGTGCCGTCAAGGCGCGCCGGGCCGTGTCCTCGCTGCGCTGCGGGCCGCACCAACCCGTCGCTTGCCTCCTTGACAGCCCCCGTCCGCGCGCTCCTGACCGTCGCGGGCGATGAACTCAGGAAAGACGGTGGCAACGAGGCCGGCCCAGGTCTCCGCGCCGACCCCACCGGAAAACCGCAAAAGCGGGCTCCGAATCTAGGAATCCGGTGGGGCTTTCAACAGCAACCTTGTCAGGAGTAACCACCATGCAACTCGCATCCCGTTTCGCTTCACGTTCCCCGATGTTGCGCGCCGATCATCCGCTGTCGGATGAACAAATCCAGCGCGTGGCCCCTTCCATCTTCGCGGAAGCCCCGCACGAAAGCCGCTCCGAGCGGTACAGCTACATCCCCACCGCCGCCGTGCTGACGGAACTGCGCCATGAAGGCTTTCAACCCTTCATGGCTTGCCAGACCCGCGTGCGCGATGAAGGCAAGCGCGAGCACACCAAGCACATGATCCGGCTGCGCCACGCCAGCCAGATTGCCGGCCGCGAGGCCAACGAAATCATCTTGCTGAATTCGCACGACGGCACCAGCAGCTATCAGATGTTGGCCGGGATGTTCCGCTTTGTGTGCAGCAATGGGCTGGTCTGCGGCGACACCGTGGCGGATGTGCGCGTGCCTCACAAGGGCAACGTGGCGGGCCACGTCATCGAAGGCGCTTATGAAGTCTTGCACGGCTTCGAGCGTGCGCAGGCATCCCGCGATGCCATGCAGTCGATCACGCTGGACAGCGGCGAGGCGGAAGTATTCGCCCGCGCCGCGCTGGCTCTCAAGTACGACGACCCGGACAAGCCCGCGCCCATCACCGAAAGCCAAGTACTGGCTCCGCGCAGGTTCGACGACAACCGCCCCGACCTGTGGAGCGTGTTCAACCGCACGCAAGAGAACTTGACACAAGGCGGACTGATGGGCCGCAGCACCAACGGACGCCGCCAGCGCACGCGCCCGTTCTGGATCACGTCGAAACGGTACGGATACGTTTCACCGCGATTGATGCCGTCGAAACTCAGGCCGGGCACGCCATCCATGTTGGCCGGCAACAGGATGCCGTGCCAGTGGATCGAGGTCTGGTGGCCGTGGATCGAGTCGGCCGGCAGTTTGTTGGATACCCGCAGATTGACCGTGTCGCCCTCGCGCCAGCGCAGCAGTGGTGCCGGCACCGATCCATTCACGGTAATGCCGGTACGGGTGGCGCCAGTGAAGTTCAGCGGTGTTTCGCCGATCGAGAGGTCGAATTCGGTGCCTGCCAGCACCGTCTTCTGCCCGTGCGATTTCAGCGCCCACACAGGTTTGGGCCACAGCCCGAGACCGAACAGCGCGCCGCCAGCGGCCAGCCCGTGGACAAACTGCCGCCGTGATAGTGCGAACTTTTCCTCGGCACCTGAACCGAAAGGTCTGGATGACATGAATGATCTCCGATGATCGTATGGATTGACCTCTGTGGCAGAGCACGCGCATCACTGCGGCACATGCCATCGGGTGTCTGCTGCACCCGACGTCGCTATGGCGGAAGGAGCCGATTCAGAGCATGCCGGATGTGGCAAACCCGCAGCGGCTGCCATTCCCGGGGCCTTTCTGAACAGACATCGCATAGCGCACCGCCATAGAACCCAAGTCTGTGGAACTAACGGCATCCAACATAATAGAACCCAAGTCTGTGGAACTAACGGCATCCAACATAGGCGACGGTCACTGTCGCCGAGATGACTCATTCATCACATTCCCGTCATTCCGCCGTCATCTTCGGTTGGCCTTGAGGCCCTAGAGTGAGGCTGGCGGCAGCACCTGTGCACCGTCATCCAGGCCATCGCCGATGCAGCGTGTCGATGACGAACGGATGCGCATGCGGCGCCACACCGTGCGATGCGAAGTGCGGATGGTCGCTCGGCAGGTCTTCATGGCTGTGAGCCAGTACGCGCTGATCGTCCGACGGCCAACTCCGAATCGCGACGAACAATCCCACTACCGCAAGGCCGCTCAAAGCGGCCAAGGCAACCCCGAGGCCGAGCTTCAGACCAACCCAGCCCGCCAGCGGGTACGCAAGCAGCCAGCAGACATGTGAAAAGGAAAATTGCGCGGCAAATACGCTGGGCAAATCTTCATTGTGGGCAGAGCGCCGTATCAACCGCCCCCCTGGAGTCACCAAGCCGGCGTAGGCAATCCCCATCAGGCCCCAGGCTGGCAACAACATTGCCCAACCACGTAAGCTTGGCAGTGCAACCCAGAGCATCGTGAGGGTCAGCAGCATAACGACCATAGCGATCGCGGATGACAGCATCACTTGGCGATCCGGTAGCCGATCAAGTGCCTTGGGTAATAACAATGCAGCCAACATCGAACCACCACCAAACACCGCCAATGCCAAGGCGAGCTGCTGTTCGTCGCCGCCCAGAAGCTCTCGAACGATTACTATAGTGTTCACGAACACCATCGCTCCGCCGGCTGCGGCACACAGGTTCAAAGCAAGCAGACCGCGCAGTCGAGGCGTGCGCAGGTAGATGCGCATGCCGCGCAACATACGTTCGCCCAGCGCCTCCCTCCGGTTTCCGGCCACGGTTGTCGGGAACACCGTTGTCACAATCAACCCTGCCGATAGTGCGAAACCGAAGGACGTGCCGACGAACAAACCGTGGAAGCTGATCCAGACCAGCAAGATAGCCGCGAGGGCTGGGCTGAAAAGATTCTCCAGGTCATAGGCGATGCGTGACAAAGAAAGCGCCCGCGTATAGTCGCGCTCCTCCGAAAGTACCTCGGGGATCAATGATTGGAACAGTGGCGTGAAACCTGCGGAAGCAGCTTGCAGTACCGCGATCAGTAAGTAGATTTGCCAGATCTCGGTAACAAAAGGTAACGCCAGCACGACACTGGCGCGGATGACATCGAGCGAGATCAACACCACCTTTCGCTTGGCTGGCGGCACCAAGGCGCCGGCTACTGGCGCCAGCAGCACGTATACCGTCATCTTGATCGCCAGCGCTGTACCCAGAACTGCCCCGGCCTTGGAACCGGCGAGTTCGTAGGCCAACAGGGCGAGAGCCACCGTGGCCAGCCCTGTACCGACCAACGCGGCCATCTGTGCGAGGAAAAGCCTCCGGAAATCGGTATGACGAAGAATCCCAAGCATCGAATCCACTCCAGTCGTCCAAGTCAAGACAGAGAGTGCAGCGCATCACTGCGCCTCACCCTCTCTCCTCAGTTATCCCTATCCGCCGATCGGGGTGTGGTCGTTGTCCCCGGTTCCACCTGGCCCTTTTTCTCGGCATCGCAACGTTCCTTCAACGCTTTGACCTCCGGATACGAAACGTCGTCCGTGTAGCGCTCCTTGTCGGCCAGCTGGGCGCAGGTGGTGGGGATGAGTTTTTCATCGTCGTCGTGCCCACCAGGGTGAGCGAACGCCGTCATGGAAGCAGCGGACGCACATGCAACGACAGTGAGCACCAAAGTACGAATGGTCATTTTCAATATCTCCTTTCAAATGTAACCCGTGTTTTCACGGAGGTTGGGACATGGACAGACGACGCCAAATGTCGTGTATTGCTTGGCGCAACGGTTAAATCACGCGCTTCATTTCAGCGTATTGGCCGCGCGCCCGAATAATGACGGTCACGTCGGAACTCCCCCGATTTCGCCAAAACCAGCCATGATTGCCATCAAAGGCTGCTTCGAGGACACCTTCATCGGAAGGCACGCTGCGCCCCTTTTCATAGCTGATGGATTGCCCGCCGCCATCGCCATGCGTGTCGAAGTTGACGACACCGCCTTGCGCAACCCAACTGAATTCCGCCCGCTCTCCAGCTTGCATGACGAGTTTGATCTCGGTGCCTTGTCCGGGGGTGAGCACTACCTGCATTTCGTCCCGCCAGCTATCCGCTGCCGGCAAGGGAATCGGCGCGGGCTGAGCCGTGACAGAACTTGCTCCGGTGCCCAGAGGAGCGGCCGACTGCACGGCCGCACGCGCAGCGGCGGCATCCATCGAGGCGTCGATCGCCGCTTCTTCTGCCAACTGCGTCTTGATCTCACCCATTTCCGTCAGCCCGAGCATCCGACCAATGCCGGTCGGGTCGATGGCGTATTCAGAGGGAAGAACGACAGTGAACAGAATCGCGATAGCGGTGACGAGCGCGATGAGAGTTGAACGCAGCAACTGCTTCGAGGTTGGCAGATCGTCAGGAGTTGGTTTGGCAATGTTGTACATAGAGGTTTTTTCCGCGTGTAGGTCAGGATATGAAATAGCCGGTGAGCTGATAGCCGATCAGGACGAAACCGGCACACATCGTCGCGACATTGGCGGTATAAGCATGGCGCCAGAAGCTGGCTGTCCGACGCCAGTAACCCATGACGATCAGGATCGCGCCAAGCGCTAGCAGCTGTCCGATCTCGACGCCGACGTTGAACGCCAGCAGATTCGGAATCAGGCCATCGGGCGAGATGTCGTATTCGATGATTTTCGTGGACAGCCCAAACCCGTGAAACAAGCCGAACACGAGCGTCGCGATCTTCGTGTTCGGTTGGAAGCCGAGCCATCGCTGAAATGCACCGATGTTATCGAACGCTTTGTAAACCACAGACAGCCCGATGATGGCGTCAATGAGGTAGCTATTGATGCCGATATTGAAGTACACACCGAGCAGCATCGTCGTCGAGTGCCCGACGGCGAACAGGGTCACGTACAGGGCGATGTGTTTCATCCTGTACAGGAAGAAAATCACACCGAGCAGGAACAGGATGTGGTCGTATCCCGTCGCCATGTGCTTGGCGCCCAGGTACATGAAGGAAATTAAATGGACCCCGGATATTTCCTGGATATAGCCCTTGTCACCTTCTGCAATGGCGTGCGCGAGCGCATCGTTCATTCCAAAGAGGAGCAGGAAAGTGGCCGCCACGAGGAACAGCATCGTTCGGCGCCAGGTCTGCGGGTAGCGGTCAGGCACAGCTTGGGGTAGAAATTCATGCATAAGTAGCTTCATCTCCTGACAGGATTTCCAAAGTGTTTTTCATGATGGCGGTACGGTGGATTCGACTCGATATGGTTACCGGACTTGGCCGGGCCAGGCTCATCGCCTCCCCACAGAGCCCGGCAACAAGCCCACGATTCGATTACTGGTGTTTGGGGCGATGAACTCAGCGCTTCGCCGATGCAGGCGAGAGGCAGGCTGTTGTGACGAAGTACCTTCATCACGATGGCATTGCCTCCACAGATGGCTCAGCCTCGACATGCGGTCGCCCGCCATTTCTGTGAACCAGGCGATACAGGGCAGGCAACACGAGCAACGTCAGCAGCGTCGAGGAGATGATGCCGCCGATGACCACGGTAGCGAGCGGGCGTTGCACCTCGGCACCCGTGCCGACGTTAATGGCCATGGGCACAAAACCCAGGCTGGCCACCAGCGCCGTCATCAGCACCGGACGCAGTCGTGCTTGGGCGCCATTCAAGATTGCCTCATGCAACGGCGCTCCCTGGTCGAGCAGTCTGCGGATGAAACTCACCATCACCAGACCGTTGAGCACCGCCACGCCGGACAGCGCGATGAAGCCCACACCGGCCGAGATCGAGAACGGGATATCTCGCAGCCACAGAGCGGCTACGCCGCCGGTCAAGGCCAGTGGTATGCCCGTGAACACGATCGCTGCATCCCGGGCCGAGCCGAAGGCCATGAACAGCAGACCGAAGATCATGACCAACACCACGGGTACCACCACTGACAGACGCTGACCGGCTGAAATAAGCTGCTCGAAGGTGCCGCCGTAATCGACCCAGTAGCCTTCCGGCAGTTCGATTCGAGCACTAACCTGATCGCGTAACTCCTCCACGAACGAACCCAGATCGCGTCCACGCACGTTGCTGGTGACGACCACCCGACGCTTGCCGTTCTCGCGGCTGATCTGGTTGGGACCTGGCACCACCTCGATTGAGGCGAGTTGATGCAGCGGAACATAGGTGGCCTGTTCCCCCCCAGCCACGGCGGCCGGTACCGGAATTGGCAGGGATGCCAGCGCTTGCGGGTCTTGGCGCTGCGCTTCGGGCAGCCGTACCACGATGTCGAACCGGCGGTCGCCCTCGAACACTTGGCCGGCAATTGCGCCACCTTGCGCGACAGCGACCGCCTGCTGCACATCATCGATGGATAGTCCGTAGCGAGCGAGCGCCTCCAGGTTCGGCGTGATCGTCATCACCGGCAGGCCCGTGACCTGCTCCAACGCCACGTCGGACGCTCCCTGAATACCCTCGGCCAGCGCCTCGATCTCGCCACCAATTTCGGCCAGTTGTTCCATATCGTCGCCATAGACCTTGATCGCCACTTCGGCCCGCACACCAGCGATCAGCTCGTTCATGCGCATTTGCACCGGCTGGGTGAACTCGTAGTTGTTGCCGGGGATGGCCTTCACTGCTTCTTCCAACTCTGCAACCAACACCGCCTTGGGTTTGCGTGGATTCGGCCAATCCTTACGATCTTTGAGCATGATGAAAGTGTCGGCCACCGAGGGAGGCATCGGGTCGGTCGCGACCTCGGCGGTTCCGATCTTGGCGACCACTTCCTCCACTTCCGGAAACTCCTTGATCCGGGCCTCCAACTGGCGTTGCATGCCGATCGCTTGGGTCAGACTGGTTCCGGGAATGCGCAACGCGTGCAGCGCAATGTCACCCTCGTCCAGTTGCGGGATGAACTCGGTGCCCAAGCGCGTGGCGAGCAAACCGGATAGCACAACCAGAACCATCGCCGCAGCGACCACCACGACCCGCAGCCGAATCACATTGGCAAGCAGCGGTGCATAGAAGCGGCTTACACCGCGCATGACTCTGTTTTCCTTCTCGGCAACCTTGCCGGTGATCAGCAACGCGACAGCCGCTGGCACGAAGGTCAGCGACAGCGCCATCGCGGCGGTAAGCGCGATCACCACGGTGAGGGCCATCGGATGGAACATCTTTCCTTCCACACCTGACAGCGCGAAGATCGGCAGGTACACGGCAGTGATGATGAACAGGCCGAAAATCGCGGGCTTGATCACTTCCGCACTGGCGTTGGCTGCCAACGCGAAGCGCTCGTCGCGGGTCAGCAGTCGGCCGAGTTGGTGCTGGCGCTCGCCGAAGCGTCGCACACAGTTCTCGACAATGATCACCGCTCCATCGACGATCAAGCCGAAGTCGAGCGCCCCCAGGCTCATCAGGTTGGCTGAAATCTGATTTTGCACCATGCCGGTAATTGTCATCAGCATGGCCAGCGGGATGACCGCTGCCGTGATCAACGCCGCACGCAGGTTGCCCAGCAGCAGGAACAGCACGGCAATCACCAGCAATGCGCCTTCCGCCAGATTCTTCTGTACGGTAGCGATTGCCCGATCGACGAGGTTGGTGCGGTCGTAGGCTGTATGCGCACGCACACCAGTGGGCAGCGTGGAGTCGATTTCTGCAAGCTTGTCGGCGGTGCGCTGAGCGACGGCACGACTGTTTTCACCGATCAGCATGAAAACGGTGCCCAACACAACCTCACTGCCGTCCTTGGTCGCCGCACCCGTGCGCAGTTCACTGCCCTCGATTACTTCCGCAACATCGCCAATGCGCAGCGGCAGGCCGTCGCGCGTTGCCACGACGATATTCCGCAGCCCTTCGATATCCGCCACTTGACCGGGGATGCGGATCAGATACTGCTCGCCGTAACGCTCGACATAGCCGGCACCGACATTGGCGTTATTGCGCGCCACCGCGTCCAACACGTCACGCATCGTCAGTTCGTAGGCCAACAGCCGCATCGGGTCGGGCGTGATGTGGAACTGGCGCACGTAGCCACCAATGGTGTTGACCTCGGTGACGCCCTTCAGATTCCGAAGCTGCGGACGCACCACCCAGTCTTGCAGCGTGCGCAGCGCGGTTGGTGTCCACGTTTCCTCAAAACCCGCCTCGGGTTCCAGGGTGTACATGAAGATTTCACCCAAGCCAGTTGCGACCGGACCCAGCGTGGGTTCCAGCCCGGTCGGCAGTTGCGACGCAGCTTGCTGCAAGCGCTCGGCGACTTGCTGCCGCGCGAAGTAGATGTCGGTGCCGTCCTCAAAGACGGCTGTCACCTGCGACAGACCGTAGCGAGAGATCGAGCGGGTGTAGTCCAGCTTGGCGAGACCCGCGAGCGCAGTCTCGACCGGGAAGGTGACGCGTTGCTCGGCCTCCAACGGTGAGTAGCCCGGCGCCTCGGTATTGATCTGAACTTGGACGTTGGTGATGTCCGGCACCGCGTCGATGGGCAGACGGCTGTAGTTCCAGATCCCCAGGCCCGACAGGGCCAGCACCAGGATGAGTACGAGCCAGCGGTGCGCGATGGACGCGCGGATGATACGTTCAAGCATGGCGTCCTCCTTAATGGTCGTGGCTGGCGCCGGACTTTTCGATGTCCTGGCGGATCAGGAAACTCTGCTCGGTAACGTAGCGCGAACCCGTCTTGAGTCCGCCCAACACTTCGGCGTACTCGCCATCGCGATCCCCGAGTTCGAGCATGCGCACCTCGTAGGTCTCGTCGATCTGTACGAAGACCACGGTGAAGTCACGGAAGCGCTGCAAGCCCATCTCCTTCACTGCCAACGGCACCTCGCGCGAGTCCACCATGACTTCGGCGGATACCGTCATCCCCGGTCGCCACTGGCCCTGCGGGTTCGGTACGTTGACGCGGGCGATAACGCTCTGCCCGATACCGGCCACCGGCAGTAAGCTTTCGATCTTCGCTTCTGCTACCGCGCTGCCCGTCGCCGAACGGATTTGCACTACCTGTCCGGGCGCCAGGTTTTCGGCATCGGTGCCGATAGCGCGCAGGTCAATCCATACATGTGAGGGATCGGCCAGCTCGAATAACGCGCCGGCTCCGGCCACATCACCGACGTTAGTGTTCCGCACGATCACCACGCCATCGAGCGGCGCGGTGATCGGATAGGTGCGCATACTGTCGTTGCCCTCGACAACCGCTAGTGTCTGGCCGCGCTGGACGCGCTCGCCCTGCTGTACGCTCACCGACTGCACGATGCCCGGAAAGCGCGCCCCGACGGACGCATAGCGATTGGAATCAAAGGCGATGGTGCCAGTCAGTCGTACGATGTCGCGGATGGAAGCCGGGCCGGCCTGCTCGACCCGGATACCAGCATCTTCTGCAATGGCGGCCGGAATGGTGACGCGCCCCTCATAGGATTCGTAGGACCAATTGGATCTCTTGCCGGCGTGTTCTGCGGTCACAGCCACATCGAATGAGTGCGGTTCGGTCACTTCGCCGCTGCCAGCCAAGTAGGTGTTTTCCGGCGTGAACGTGAATCGGTTGACCTCACCGTCGAGGCGCGAGAGTTCGATGGTCGCAACGACTTCAGTGGGCGGGATCAAACTGTCACTCCGATAGGCGTAAAGTCGGTAGTGTGGAGGCGCATTGGTCTCGAAGATGGTGACTTCCAACGCGAAGTCGCCGTCGCGCAGAAGCCGCCCATTGTTCGGGCCGCGCTCGTAATCTTCGTTCGCTTGCCCATCAACGCCGCGGTCGACACGGTCACTATTAGGGCCGCAAGCGGCGAGCACCAAACTGAGAAAAAGCAGGAAAAGCAGGCGATTCATGGGGTCATGTCCTCAACGGTGAAGGTGAGGCGTTCCACCTCGACCAGCAATAGGTGATAGCGGGCAGCAGCTTCAACGGTGCGCTGGTTCAGGTCGAATAGCGTCCGTTGTGCCTGAGCCAACGAAATGAAGGAGAAGCGTCCGGCCTCGAATCCGCGGCGAGTGTTCACCAATGCATCCTCGGCCATGGGCAGCATGCGTGTACGCAACGTCTCGGCTTCGTGACGTGCGTGCATAAGTTCCTGATAGGTATCGAACAAGACTTGATGCCGCTCGAAACGTTCAGCATCCCGGCGGGCTTCGAGCGCGATGAGTTCGGCGTCAGCTTGCGCGATCGCGTACCCGGAGCGCTTTCGGCTACCCAACGGCACCGAGATCGACATCACCAGGCCTTGATCGTTAAACGCTTCCATACGGCGTATGCCCAGGCTCAGGTCGATATCGGGTTTCTGTCCTGCTTCGGCGATCCGGCGGCGGGCAGAGAGGGTGTTCGCCTGTAGTCGCGAGGCCCAGAGTTCGGGCGTCATCGACAGACGAGCGGCCAATGTCTCGAACGACTCGACCGGCGGCAGGGCTTGCAGGTCACCGACGACTGAGCCGAAGTCGGGCGTCAACGCACCCCAGCTCGCGGCCAACGTCATTCGGGCGCTGGCCAATTCGTGCTGCGCTGTCTCGCGCGCCAACTCCACCTCGGCGAGCGCAATCTCGGCAGCCTGGAGGTCCGATTCGGGGTTGCGGGCCGCCGATACCCAAGTGGCGACCTCGCTGCGAGTACGTTCGGCTTGCCGGACACGCTCCTCGGCGTAGTCCAGCCGCTGTTGTCTGGCAAGTACTTCGATGAAGCGGGCTGTGGTTCGGCTGGCCAAGTCGATCCGCGCCGTATCGGCCTGGTGCTGTTGCTGGCTGACCTCGGCCCTGCCAAGGGTCTGTCGGGCTGCACGCTTGCCGCCGAGTTCGATCACCCGGCTGATGCGCAATGTGGTTTCGGCTGAATCAATGCCACGCAGACTGCCGGTGCCGGCCGCGTTCTCGAACTCACCGCCAATCACGTAAGGCGGCGGCAGACCCTCACGCTCGGTGCGGGCCTGCACGGCCTGTAGTTGAGCACCTTCGGCAATGATGGACGGATTAGAAGTCAACGCGCGGGTCACCGCTTCCTCCAGACGCAAGGGCTCGGCAGCCTGTACCGCGGGGATGCCGCAGACTCCGACGAACACCAAAACCCTCAACCAGTGCAAATTCACAAAAAACCTCCGGGTAACTAAGTAGCAACAGATCAACAAGCCGTTTCGCAAAGCGCTCTTGCGCGCTCACCAAACATCAGCAAACAGCCGACACAAAAACCGATTGGCAATCGGTTTTTGTGTCAAAAAAAATACCAAAAATCCCGAGTCCGTGTTTACCTCGCCAACATAGTGATGAGTGACTCGGTTAAGTAGTGCAGCCACCCTGTGGACAAGCTGCAAAACGCCACCACGGTAAAGCCCAAAAATAAACCCAGATATGAATTGGATCGACGGCCCGGAGACAACAGCGCCTGAACACGTTCGGGCACGAAATCGGAGAGAAAGGCCATCGACAGCGGCATACCTGCTAAAGCGTGATGGCGGTAAATTTTCTTCACCGCGACCAAGGTTTCAGCGACCGTTATTTGACAGCCCACTGAAGCCGCAGCAATGAAGTCGCAGCGCTGCTCCAAGGCAAGCTCGTAGTCACGCAGAAGGCGCCGACGAGTGCCTGGCAACTGGATGCCCGACAACATCCCCGCCATCAGACGCCAGAACGCATCGCGATGCTCAAGGTGCGCCTGCTCATGGGCCAGAACTACTTGTAGCTGAGTTGGGCTGAGCTGGTCGAGCAACGACTGGGAAAGCAAAACATGGCCTGACCCTATGCCGCAAGCGAAGGCCATGGGCTGATCGACATCCACCACACGAAGCCTGTCTGTGTGTCCAAAACGACGACTCAAACGCAGCATGGTGAGCAGGGTCTGCCGGACCCGCCAGACTCCGATTGCTGCCCGCGCTATCAACCACGTTGCATAACCCGCCAGCAGGGCAATCGCCCCCCACAACCAAGAGCTCTGCCCATTTTCGTTCGGATGCCAGACACACAAATGTAGAAGGTTGCCTGAGTGCGCAGAACAGGCGGCGGCAAACCGGGCCGAGTCGTGAAGGGCCGAGGGCATTGCTATAGCCACTACTGCATAGCCAATGCCCACCAATATAGGCGCGGTCAGCAACCACCAAAGTATTCGGACTCGCTGCCGAGGCGCTTGTCTCGAAAGCAGCCGACTTAGCGGGCGTTCACAGGCCACAACCAACAAAGACAGGGTAATCGCCAGAACAAAGCCGGCCAGCAGCGCAGATTGAAGTAGCGACCCATAGCTCATCATCAGCGGCTCTCATCCAGTTCAGCACGACGCCGCGCAATCAATTCCTCCAATCGTTTGAGCTGGTCTCCATCCGCTTGTACGGCAAGATCGACAAAAGCCGACAACAACGCATCCGATTGTGTGCCGGCGACACGATGCACCGTGGATTCCACCAGCTTGCGAACCAACTCCCGGCGAGAAAGACCTGCCGAGTATTCGTAGGCATGACTGATCTTCTCGCGTTGCAGGATCCCCTTGCGAAACAGGCGCTCCAACGCGGACTGCACGGTGTTCAATGCAATCGAACGCGAATGTTTGACTCGTGCATGGACAGTCTTGGCGTCGGATGAACCGAAGCGCCAGATGTCTTCGAGCACGGCAATTTCCAGGTCGCCGAGCGGCGGCACACTAGGGTTGGTCAAACGGTTGAACCTCAATTTCTTGACTTAGGAAGTTCAGAGTATGATTTTTGAAAAACCGATCGTCAATCGGTTTCTTCTGTGCGGGCTCTAAGCCGGGTGTCTCTTTTCGTTTGGCTGGTCCATCGCCATCTGAACCTATCGCGTTATGTCACTGGTAGTTCAGCGGCTCCCCGGCCCGAGCAGGCGACCGCAAAACAGGTGCCTGATTGCTGTGCGGAACCCGCATAGAGATGACAAATGAATGACACAAATGTAACGCGCGGGTCATTTGTCTGACAGCGCCTGCTCTCTAGCATCGGTATGAAGACGCATGGTGCATTTCGGGCCTCGAATCACACCCGAGCGCCATGAATCCCCCTGCACCGACAGTTAACGAGTCACGGAGCCGAGCATGATGAATGTCACTATTAAATACCGCATCTGGTTGGCGGGCCTGTTTCTATCGCCCATGCTCGGTATTAGTGTGGCAACCGCATCGGAGCTGAGCGCAGAAGTCTGGAAAGACCCCAACTGTGGCTGCTGCAACGAATGGGTCCAGCATCTTGAAGAAGTGGGCATCCAGGTGCGTACTTCCAATACCGGCAACACCGGCATACGTGAACGGCTCGGCGTTGCCAAGCAGTTTGGCTCCTGCCATACCGCCAGAATCGGCGGCTATGCCATCGAAGGCCATGTACCCGCTGCCGATATCAAACGTCTCCTGAAAGAAAAGCCCGAGGCGATCGGCCTGGCCGTACCAGGTATGCCGATCGGGTCACCTGGCATGGACGGCCCGCTCTATGGCGACCGCAAAGACCCCTACGACGTTCTGCTGATCCATGTCGATGGCAGCACCAGCGTCTATCAAGCCTATCGCTGATCAATGCGATGAAACGGCCAATGTCCCGCTTCGGGATCAAGAGGAGAACACAATCATGAACACAGTGGATCTCGACGTCCAGGGCATGAGCTGCGGCTCATGTATCGCGAAAGTCACCGATGCGCTGAAAGAGCTGCCGGGAGTCGATGCCGTGGAAGTGCATTTGGCCACCGGCCGCGTTCAAGTTCGAGGCAACTTCGATCAAGGCAATGATCCGCTGCTGTCGACGTTGCAACAGGCCGGGTATCCCGCGCGTCTGGCAAGCGGCGACACCCTGTCCAGCCAATCAACAGAAGGCGGCGGCCGAAGTTGCTGCAGCCGAAATTCTTAAACATAGGAAGAGGTGTAATGCACATGAACCGTACTACTCAATTTCGCTCTCTGATTGTTGGTGCCTGTCTTGCGACCGGCTTACTGATCACATCGGTCGCTCAGGCCCATATCTCCCTCGTCAAATCCATACCGACGGCCGATGCTGTTGTCACGACACCGCAGCAGATCGATCTCGTCTTCAGTGAACAGCTTGTACTTCGCGCCTCGCGCTTGGAGCTGAGCGTCATAAAGGACGGTGGGGCCGCAGAGAAAGTCGAGCACATCGACGTTGAACTCATCAACGACGGCAAGACGCTACGCGCCACACTGCATCATCCCCTCGGAGCAGGCGTCTACCGCGTGCAGTGGCGCGCCGTCGGCGACGACAACCATCCGATGACCGGAGAATTCAGCTTCACTGTCGAATAAGCAGGTGCCCTCATCATGTTCAGCCTGCTCGACTACGGGCTTCGGCTCGCGCAGTACCTGGACCTCATGCTGCTGTTCGGGTTACCGCTGTTCGCGTGGTACAGCCCGGCTGCGTTGACGGTCAGTGGTGATCGGCGCTCACTCCTGCCCAAGCGTGCCTTGAGCCTCGGGCTGCTGATCTGTGCGGTGCTGGGCCTGGCGCTGGTGAGTATCGAGATCGCGCGCAATGCCGCGGGTATCATGGGGGTCGCGGTTTCCGATCTGGCACGGGACGATTTGGCCTGGTATCTGTTCGACATTCCCGCCGGTCGCGCCGGCTTGACGCGAGCACTCCTGCTGTTTGTGCTGATCTCTGTGCTCGGCTGGCAGCTATGGCGGGGTGAACGCCCGTTCCCTGTCCGGCGGGTGACCGTGCTGGCCGGTGCGGCCCTGCTCAGCTTGGCTTGGAACGGACACGCAGCCGGTGGCGAGGGTGTGAGCGGTGCAGTGCGGCTGGTGGCTGGTATGGCGCACCTGCTCGCTGCCGGCGGCTGGATCGGGGCCATCTTCGCCTTGCTGATTCTGTTCGTTCGACACGGAAAGCCCGCCGCGGGTGAGGGCTTGCACATGCTGTGGCGGGCACTGCACACCTTTTCGCGCCCAGGCACCGTCTTCGTCGGTGTCCTGGTGGTGACCGGCATCCTTCACTACGGGGATCTGGTCGGCTGGTCCATCGCACCGCTGTTTCACAGCCGGCACGGCAACCTGATGCTGCTCAAGCTGGCGCTGTTCGCTGCGATGCTGGGCCTCGCCGCCCTGCATCGCTGGTGGTTGGTGCCCCGGCTCGAACGTGACATCCATACCGGCGCCCCCTCGCACTCTGCACAGCACCTGCGACTGAGTGTGACCATCGAGGCGACGATCGCGCTCCTGATTCTGGTAAGCGTAGCGGTACTCGGCACCCTCAGCCCTCATGGATGACAACACTTGGAGGCCAACAGGTGGACAACAACCAACCAGGGACTTCGTGCATGCCATGCACGAGTAATGAAGGGGCCTCATGGAGCTACGTCATTTACGGTGTTTCATCGCAGTTGCGAAAGAACTCCATTTCGCCCGCGCTGCCGAGCGGCTGCACATCGAACAGTCGCCGCTGTCACGCGCCATTAAGGAATTAGAAGAAGAACTCGGGGGTTCGTCTGTTCGACAGGACGACCCGCAGCACGCGATTGACTCGCGCGGGGAAACTTTTCCTTGAGCATGTGCCACGTGTCTTTACTGCTCTGGAGCAGGCGCGCGGCAGCGTGAGGGCAGCGGCGGCCGGCTATCAGGGTCAACTGCGCATCGCGTTGTCCGATGGCATCACACCGCCGCGCTTCACTGCCTTGCTGGCGCAATGCCGACAGGACGAACCGGAGGTCGATATCCGGTTGTATGAGGTGCCGCTGTCGCAGCAGATCAGGGGATTGCACGACGATCTCTACGACGTAGGATTCGCGCAGTCCGCCGAGGTGGGTGAAAGCATCCTGGCCGAACCGGCTTGGAGTGATCCGCTGATGGTCGCCGTACCCGCACGGCATCCACTGCTGACGTACAAACGTATTCCGCTGGACGAAGTGCTGCGCTATCCGCTGGTGATGTGCGATCCGCAGTTATGCGAAGGCTATGGCCGGCAGATTGCGCGCATTCTTCGCACCGTGGACGCGGAACCGCTTGTCGCGGAACAAGTGGCGTCGCTGGACCTAATGTTGGCACTGGTGGCTGCAGGCTACGCACTGGCGTTGGTGGGATCGTCGCAGGTCGTTTCTTGCCGCAACGCCGACGTGATCGGCCGACCCTTGGCGGGACGTTCCCCCATGCTGACCACCTACCTGCTGCGGCGCGATGCCGAACCATCCGAGACCTTGAGCCGCTTCATTGATCGGGTAAGCCCGATCAGCGCGGAAGCGCTTCTGACAGAGGAGCCCTCGCACACTCCCGAATCCACGAAGGAGATCAACTCATGAGAATACTCACTGCGCTTTCGCTCACACTGGTGATGACCGCTTGCGGCGAATCGGCTCCGACGGAGACGGTCGAGTCATTGGTCGCCAATCCCGAACGCCTGAAGGAACTGCGCGAACAGTGCCGCGCCGACCGCGCCAAGCTCGGCGACGAGTTGTGCAACGCGGTTGCCGAGGCCACGCGCCAGCGCTTCATGGGGGATGGCGACGTGCCCTATACGCCGCCGACGGAAGAACCGAAGTTCTGATTCAGCGCTTCGCGCAAAAAAAATTTCATCCCATTGCTCCACACGCCGCAGCGCGCTGTCGTTCGCGGCGTTTCTCTTGTATACGCTCCAGAGATCAATATTGCGTTTTTGCCTCGAATTGTGCCGATAACAGTCTTTGACCGGCACTGATCCGGCACCGAACCTGACACCTGCGGCACTCGCTTCGCCGCTCAACGTGCAGGAGCTATTCGGAGGCCGAAATGCAGGCAACAGGCGTGCTGTTTGGTCAGGTGCTGACGGTGTTCGGCATCGTGATCGCCGGCGTGTGGACCGCCACACAATGGACCGCAGCCGCCCTGGGCTACCAGCTACGCCTAGGCTCGCCGTGGTTCGATTTCTTCGGCACACCGATCTACTTCCCTTGGAAGTTGTTCGAGTGGTGGTTCTTCTTCGACGCCTACGCGCCCGACGTCTTCACCAAGGGCGGCGCCATCGCCGGTTCCAGCGGCCTGGTCGCGGTGGTGGTCGCCATCGGCATGTCGGTGTGGCGCTCGCGGCAATCGCGCCTGGTCACGACCTACGGGTCGGCGCGCTGGGCCGATACCACTGACATCCGCAAGGCCAGATTGGCCGGCCCGTCAGGTGTGTTCCTCGGCCTGCACGAAGGCCGCTATCTGCGCCACGACGGCCCTGAGCATGTACTGACGGTGGCACCCACGCGCTCGGGCAAGGGCGTGGGCCTCGTGGTGCCCACCTTGTTGAGCTGGCCCTTCTCAGTGGTGGTTCACGACATCAAGGGCGAGAACTGGCACCTGACCGCCGGCTGGCGCTCACGCTTCTCGCATTGCCTGCTGTTCAATCCGACCGACCCACGTTCCGCCGCCTACAACCCGCTGCTGGAAGTGCGGCGCGGTGCGCATGAAGTGCGCGACGTGCAGAACATCGCCGACATTCTGGTGGATCCCGAAGGCGCGCTGGAGCGGCGCAACCACTGGGAGAAGACTTCGCACGCGCTGCTGGTCGGCGCGATCCTGCATGTGCTGTACGCCGGCGAGGACAAGACGCTGCGCGGTGTGGCCAGCTTTCTCAGTGATCCCGCGTGCCCGTTCGAGGTGACGCTGCACCGGATGATGACGACGAAACACCTGGGCGATGGTCCGCACCTCGTCGTTGCATCCGCCGCGCGCGAAGTCCTGAACAAGAGCGACAACGAGCGCTCCGGTGTGCTGTCCACCGCCATGTCGTTCCTGGGCCTGTATCGCGACCCGACGGTGGCCGAGGTTACGTCGCGATGCGACTGGCGCATCGCCGACCTGATTGCCGCCGAGTCCCCGGTGTCGCTGTACCTAGTGGTGCCGCCGTCCGACATCAGCCGCACCAAGCCACTGATCCGGCTGATCCTCAACCAGATCGGCCGGCGCTTGACCGAATCGCTCGACGGCTCTGATGGCATTCCCCGCCGCCGTGACCTCCTGCTGATGCTGGACGAGTTTGCCGCGCTCGGCCGGCTCGACTTCTTCGAGAGCGCCTTGGCCTTCATGGCCGGCTATGGCCTGCGCGCATTCTTGATCGCTCAGTCACTGAACCAGATCGACAAGGCTTACGGGCAGAGCAATTCGATTCTCGACAACTGCCATGTGCGCGTGACGTTTGCGACCAACGACGAGCGCACGGCCAAGCGCATTTCCGAGACGCTGGGCACGTCCACCGAACTGCGCGCGCAACGCAACTACGCGGGCCATCGGCTCGCGCCGTGGCTGGGCCACTTGATGGTGTCGCGCCAAGAAACAGCGCGGCCCTTGCTCACGCCCGGCGAAGTGATGCAGCTCCCGCAGGACGAGGCCGTGGTGATGGTGTCCAGCGTCGCGCCGATCAGGGCGAAGAAGCTGCGCTACTACGCCGACGTCAACTTCAAACGCCGCGTGCTGCCGCCGCCCACGCTCGTGTCCGGGCGCTACGTCGATGCGCCGCCGTCACGGCCAGATGATTGGAGCAGTCTGATGATTCCCACCGTACCTGCCGCGTCCGCAAATGCTGCGGACCTCGCTGACATCACCACTGCCGCCGACGAAGGCGGCCCGCGCCGTCAGCCCGAGCTATCCGAAACCGTGGCCTACAGCACCGCACCCGAGCGCGCGGCCAGCGACCTGGCGCTGCTCGATGACGAAGACGACCTGCCGCTTCCTTTGCCGTCCCAGCTCGACCCGCGCTTGCAGCGCGCGGCGCGGCTGGCTGCCCTCGACCCTGACGACGGAATCCAACTATGAGCCAACTTCATTCCCGCCATCGCCTGAACCTGTTCATCGAACGCGACCACGCCAAGCGCCTGGACGAGCTGGCCGCGAAGAAAGGCGTGTCCAAGTCCTCCATCGTCGCGGCGGCGCTGGCGTCCTGGCTGTCGCCGGACGCGGCCGACCAGCGCGAAGCCGCGATAGCCAAGCGGCTGGATCGGCTGTCGCGCCAGTTCGAGAAGCTGGAGCGCGACCAGAACATCCTGATCGAGACGCTGGCGCTGTTCGTGCGCTACTACCTGACCGTCAGCACGCCGCTGCCGGAGGCGCATCAGGAAGCCGCGAAGGCACAGGGCAAGGCGCGCTTCGAGCAGTTCATCGAACAGCTTGGCCGGCACTTGCTGCGTGGGCGTAGCTTGGTGCGCGAGGTCTACGAGGAGATCCAGCCCGACACGCAGCGGCTGGACGAGACGGCGGCACTGGCCGAAGCGCAGGAACGTGCGCGGGAGGCTGCCGTATGAGCGCCATCCCACAGCAGTCATCGTCCTCTGTCACCTCACTGGATCGGCGCATCCGCATGCTGCGCACGGCGATGGGGCCGCTGATCGCCGCCGCACTGGAAGACCCGGACGTGGTGGAAGTGATGCTGAACCCGGACGGCACGCTGTGGATTGACCGCCTCTCAACGGGCCGCACCGCCACCGGCGAGTCGCTGTCCGCCGCGGACGGCGAACGCATCATCCGCCTGGTCGCGGCGCATGTCGGCACAGAGGTGCATCGCGGCCGGCCGCTGCTGACCGCTGAGCTGCCGGAGACCGGCGAGCGCTTCGAGGGCATCTTGCCGCCAGCGGCGCCAGGGCCGGCCTTCGCCCTGCGCAAGCGCGCCGTCGGTGTGATCGGCTTGGCCGACTATGTGAGCGACGGCATTCTGAGTTTGGAACAGGCCGAGTTCCTGCGCCGCGCGGTGCGCGCGCGCCAGAACATCCTGATCGCCGGCGGCACCAGCACCGGCAAGACCACGCTTGCCAACGCGCTGCTGGCCGAGATCGCCAGCACTGGCGACCGCGTACTGGTGCTGGAAGACACGGTGGAATTGCAGTGCGCGGCGCGCGACCACGTGCCGCTGCGCACCCGTGCCGGCGTGGTGTCCATGACCGAACTGGTGCGCGCCACGATGCGACTGCGGCCTGACCGCGTGATCGTCGGCGAGGTGCGCGGCGGTGAGGCCCTGGACCTCATCAAGGTGTGGGGCACCGGCCATCCCGGTGGCATCTCCACGATCCACGCGAGTTCCGCGCATGGCGCACTGCTGCGCCTTGAACAACTGATCCTCGAAGTCGCCCTGACGCCACCGCGCGCGCTGATCGCCGAGGCGGTGAACGTCATCGTTTTCATCGCCGGACGTGGACGCGCCCGCCAGGTCCAGACCGTCGCCCGCGTAACCGGCTTCGACGGTCAGGGCTACCAGCTCGACGGCGCGCTCGCGCCGCGTTCTTCCCCGTCCTCAACCCACCTTGGAGAACTGCCATGACGCCTGCTCACGTTTCCCATGATTCCCGCATTTCCGTAAATCCGCTTTCCCTGCTCGTACGCCTGCGATGCCTGGCCTGGCCGGCGCAACAGGGGCTGCTGCTGGCGGTCGTGCTCTTGCTGGCGACCGGCACGGTGCAGGCGGCCGGTTCCAGCATGCCCTGGGAAGGGCCGCTGCAAGCCATCCTCGACTCTATCCAAGGGCCGGTGGCGCGCATCGTGGCGGTGATCATCATCATCGCCACTGGCCTGGCGCTGGCCTTCGGCGACACCAGCGGCGGCTTTCGCAAGCTGGTCCAGATCGTTTTCGGTCTGTCGATCGCGTTCGCGGCGTCCTCGTTCTTCCTGTCCTTCTTCAGCTTCTCCGGCGGGGCCGTCGTATGAGTGCGCCCGATGAGTTCGCCATCGGCTTCGAGGTGCCGTTGCACCGTTCGCTGACCGAAACCATCCTGCTGGGCGGTGCGCCACGCACCGTGGCGATTGCCAACGGCACGTTGGCCGCCGCTGTGGGGCTCGGCCTGCAACTGTGGATTCCGGGCCTGGTGATATGGATCGTCGGCCATTCGCTGGCGGTGTGGGGCGCGCGGCTGGACCCGCAGTTCATGCAGGTGTTCGCGCGGCACATCAAGCACAAGTCGCTGCTGGACGTGTGAGGACAACGCCATGTTGCATCTCGCCGAATACCGCCAGCGCCCCGCACTGCTCGCAGACTGGTTGCCATGGGCCGGGCTGGTGGCGCCTGGCGTCGTGCTCAACAAGGACGGTTCGTTCCAGAAGACTGCGCGCTTTCGTGGGCCGGACCTGGACAGCGCAACGCAGAGTGAGCTGATCGCCACGTCGGCGCGGCTCAACAACGCGCTGCGCCGCTTGGGATCAGGCTGGGCCTTGTTCGTGGAGGCCGAACGGCTGCCAGCGGCCAACTATCCGCAGTCCGAGTTTCCTGAACCGCTGTCGTGGCTGATGGACGAGGAACGCCGCGCGGCCTTCGAGGAAGACCAGAGCCACTTCGAGAGCCGCTATCACCTGACGCTGGTGTGCCTGCCGCCGGAGGAATCCCGCGCACGTGCGGCGAAGCTACTGTACGAGAACACGTCGCAACGTGGCGTGGATTGGCATGAACGCCTGACGGCCTTCATCGCGGAGACGGATCGTTGCTTCGACCTGCTCGACGGCGTGATGCCGGAAATTGCCTGGCTCGACGACAGCGAGACGCTGACCTACCTGCACGCCACCATCTCCACGCGGCGTTATCGCGTGGCTGTTCCAGAACAGCCGTTCCATCTCGATGCGCTGCTGACCGACTGCCCGCTGACCGGCGGGCTGGCGCCGATGCTGGGCGATGCGCACCTGCGCGTGGCCTCGGTGCGCGGCTTCCCGACCTCGACCTGGCCAGGGCTGCTCGATGACCTGAACCGACTCGGCTTCGCCTATCGCTGGAGCACGCGCTTCCTGTGCATGGACAAGGCCGAGGCGGAAAAGGAACTCGGCCGCCTGCGCCGCCAGTGGTTCTCCAAGCGCAAGAACGTCGCCGCGCTGCTGCGCGAGACGATCTTTCAGCAGGAAAGCCCGCTGGTCGATACGGACGCATCGAACAAGGCGGTGGACGCCGATGCGGCCCTGCAGGAGCTTGGCAGCGACCAGGTCGCCTTCGGTTATGCCACCGCTACCGTGACCGTATTCGACACCGATGCCGGCGCGGCCGACGAGAAGCTGCGCATGATCGAGCGCGTCATCCAAGGCCGGGGTTTCGTCACGATCCCGGAAACGCTCAACGCCGTGGAGGCGTGGTTGTCGTCGATTCCGGGCAACGCCTATGCGAATGTGCGCCAGCCCATCGTCTCGACGCTGAACCTCGCGCATCTGATGCCGGTATCGGCAGTGTGGGCCGGGCCGGAGAGGAACGCGCACCTCGACGGACCGCCCTTGATCGTCACGTGCACCGATGGCGCGACACCGTTCCGGCTGGTGACGCACATCGGCGATGTCGGCCACACCCTTATCGTTGGACCGACCGGCATGGGCAAGTCCGTGCTGCTCGCTACCCTGGCGATGCAGTTCCGCCGCTATCCCGGCTCGCGCATCTTCGCCTTCGACATGGGCCGCTCGATGCGCGCCACCATCCTGGGCCTGGGCGGCGAGCACTACGACCTCGGCACGGACGGCGACATCTCGTTCCAGCCGCTCGTGCGCATCGACCAGGAGAGCTACCGCACCTGGGCCGCCGAATGGCTCGAAGGCCGGATGCTGCGAGAAGGCGCGACCATCGGCCCAGACGAGAAGGCGGCTATCTGGTCGGCGCTGGAAAGCCTTGCAGGCGCGCCGGTGGAGCAGCGCACGCTGACCGGCTTCTCCGTGCTGTTGCAGAACAACGCACTGCGCCAGGCGCTGGCACCCTACGTGCTCGGCGGCGCCCACGGCAGTTTGCTCGATGCCGACCGCGACCGGCTGGGCACGGCCGACGTGCAGGGCTTCGAGATGGAGGAGCTGATGGCGAGCCGTGCCGCCGTGCTGGCGGTGCTCGGTTATCTGTTCGCCCGCTTCGACGAGCGTTTCGATGGCGCACCCACGCTCTTGATCCTCGACGAAGCCTGGCTGTTCCTCGACGACCCGGTGTTCGCCGCGCGCATCCGCCAGTGGCTGAAGACGCTGCGCAAGAAAAACGTGTCGGTGATCTTCGCCACGCAGTCGCTGGCCGACATCAAGGACTCCAGCATCGCACCGGCCATCGTGGAGAGCTGCGCGAGCCGCATCTTCCTGCCCAACCCGCAGGCCACCGAGCCGCAAATCCGCACGATCTACGAAGGCTTCGGGCTCAACACCCGCCAAATCGAGATCGTCGCCACCGCGCAGCCGAAGCGCGATTACTACTACCAGTCGCGCTTGGGCAATCGCCTCTTTGACCTCGACCTGGGGCCGGTCGCACTGGCCTTCGCCGGCACCTCGACGCCGCAGGACCAGCGCGACATCGACGCGGTGGAGGCGGCTTTGTCTTCCAGCTTCGCAGCCGCCTGGCTGCGCCATTGCGGTCTGGACTGGGCGGCCGACCTGCTGCCATCCGCGCCTGCCGCTTCCAACCCACCACAGGAGAACCCGTCATGAAGAAAACACTGCTTGCGACCGTTGCTGCCGCTCTGTTTTGCACACTGCCTGCCGCGCAGGCGCAGTGGGCGGTGATTGACCCGACCAACCTGGTGCAGAACGCGCTGACCGCGATCCGCACGCTGGAGCAGATCAACAACCAGGTGCGGCAGCTTCAGAACGAAGCGCAGATGCTCATCAACCAGACGCGCAATCTGACGAGCCTCGACTACAACGTGGTCAACCGGCTGCGCTCGACGCTGGCGACCACCGAACGCCTGATCGCCGAGGCGCAGGGCCTGGCCTATGACGTGGCGAGCATGGACCGGGAGTTCGCTCGGCTGTACCCGCAAGAGTATGCCGCCACCGTCAGCGGCGACCGCATGGCGCAGGACGCGCGTGAGCGCTGGCGCCACACGCTCGACGGCCTGCACACGGCGATGCGGATGCAGGCACAGGTGTCGCAGAACCTCAGTGAAGACGAAGGCGTGCTGGCCGATCTGGTGGGCCAGAGCCAGTCGGCCACCGGCGCGCTGCAAGCAGCGCAGGCGACCAACCAGTTGCTGGCCTTGCAGGCCAAGCAAACGATCCAGTCTCAGCAGCTCCAGTTGACGCAGGACCGCGCCGCGTCGCTGGAACTGGCGCGGCAGGCGGCGGCCACTGAGCGCGCCCGCGAAGTGCGGCGGCGCTTTCACGGCGAGGGCACGCCCTACACGCCGCAGACCGTGCCGTTCTACGGCGGCGACTGAGGGCACGCGCCATGAACGACATCTCGGTGATCGACCGCTTCCTCATCGTCTTCTCCACCTACATCGACTCGGGCTTCGGTCTGCTGGGCGGCGAGGTGGCGTTCCTCACCGCCACCTTGATCGTGATCGACATGACCATCGCGGGCCTCTATTGGGCGATGAGTCACGCCACCGGTCAGGGCGAGGACGTGATCGCCAAGCTGATCCGCAAGGTGCTCTACATCGGCGCTTTCGCCTACATCATCGGCAACTTCAACTGGCTGGCGAGCATCTTGTTCCGCTCGTTCGCGGGGCTGGGTCTGATGGCGTCGGGTTCCACGATCTCGCAGGCCGAGTTCCTGCAACCCGGTCGGCTGGCCAAGGTGGGCGTCGATGCCGCCGCGCCGATCCTCGAACAGATCAGCGACATGGCGGGCTTCCCCGAGGTGTTCGTGAACATGACCCCCATAGTGGTCATGTTCCTGGCCTGGCTGGTGGTGATCGTCACGTTCTTCGTGCTGGCGATCCAGCTTTGCATTACGCTGATCGAGTTCAAGCTGACGACGCTCGCAGGCTTCGTGCTGGTGCCGTTCGCGCTGTGGAACAAGACCGCGTTCCTGGCCGAGAAGGTGCTGGGCAACGTGGTGTCCTCCGGCATCAAGGTGCTGGTGCTGGCGGTGATCGTCGGTATCGGCACCGGCCTGTTCGCCGAATTTCAGGTCGCGCCGGATGAACCCTCCATCGACCACGCGCTGGTCATCATGCTGGCGTCTCTCTCGCTGCTGGCGCTCGGGATCTTCGGGCCGGGTATTGCTACCGGCCTGGTGTCCGGTTCGCCGCAGCTCGGCGCCGGTGCGATGGCGGGTGCCACGCTCGGCGCGGCCGGTACGGCTGTCGCGGTGGGCGCGGTGGCCACGGGTGTAGGTGGTGCCGTCGCGGCCGGTGCGCGCATGACGCCCGGCGCTGCCCGCATGGCCGTCGGCGGCGCACGTTCGATGGCATCGACCGCCAGCAGCGCCAGGTCCGCCTTCCAGGCAGGTTCAGCCGGTGCTGGCGGTGGCCTCAGGGGCGCGGCGATGGGTCTCGGCAACGTCGCCCGGACCGGCGCGCAGTCGGTCGGGCAGCACGTGGCCGCCGGTGCGCATTCGCTGAAGACGCGTGCCGCTGCTGCCATCAATCCCGATGCTTCCACAGGCAACGCTGCTACCGGCTCGCCCGCTCAGGGCAGCGCGGAGGCCGCGACCGCCAGCACCGGACAACCCGCGTGGGCCAGCCGCCTGCAACGCCGCCAGCAGCTCACCCATGCCGCCACCACCGTCGCACACACGCTGCGCGGCGGCGACGGCGGCGGCTCGGGCAGCGGCCCCAACCTGCGCGACCCATCGAACTCATAAGGAGAACCTGCCATGCGATTCAAACGACCGCAGGTGCGCTATGCCGACACACCGCAGCCGGCCACGCCGTACCAGGCCGCCGAACAGGTATGGGACGAGCGCATCGGCTCGGCCCGTTCACAAGCGAAGAACTGGCGGCTGATGGCCTTTGGCTGCCTCGCACTCGCGTTGCTGATGGCCGGCGGCCTTGTGTGGCGCTCAGCGCAGTCCATCGTCACGCCCTACGTGGTGGAGGTGGACCATGGCGGGCAGGTGCGCGCCGTTGGCGAGGCCGCCACGCCGTACCGGCCCAACGATGCGCAGGCCGCGCATCACCTCGCGCGCTTCGTCACGTTGGTGCGCTCGCTGTCCATCGACCCGATCGTGGTGCGGCAGAACTGGCTGGATGCCTACGACTACACCACCGACCGCGGCGCAGCCGTGCTCAACGACTACGCGCGCGTCAACGATCCCTTCGCGCGCATCGGCCGGGAAACGGTGACGGTACAGGTCAACAGCGTCGTGCGCGCAAGCTATGCGTCATTTCAGGTGCGGTGGACGGAGCGCCGCCACGTCAACGGCGCAGCGGCAGGACTGGAGCGCTGGACGGCGGTGGTCTCGATCGTGCTGCAAGCGCCGCGCACCGAGGAGCGGCTGCGCCGCAATCCCTTGGGCATCTACATCAACGGCTTGTCGTGGAGCCGGGAACTCGACTCGATCGAAGGAGACAGGCCATGAAACCGTCTTTACGCTTTTACGCTGTTGTACTGATTACCGTCACGCTGGCGGGCTGCGCCACGCCGCGCAAGCCGCCGACCATCACGCTCGACGAGCCGGTGCAGGCGCAGCCCCTGCCCGAACCGCCCCTGCCGGTAGAAGTGGTCGCGGTGCCGGAGCCCTTGCCGCTGCCGGGACAGTTGATGCCGCTGCCGGTGCAGGACGAGACGCCGCCGACGCCCGAGCCGGAAGACGCGCGCGAGCGCGTATCCCTCGCCAACGCGGAAGCACGCATGGCGCCCACACGCGAAGGCTACATCAACGCGATTCAGGTCTGGCCCTTCACCGACGGCGCGCTCTATCAGGTCTATACCAGTCCAGGCCGCGTGACGATGATCGCCTTGCAGCCCGGCGAGGAACTGGTGACGGTCGCCGCCGGCGACACGGTACGCTGGATCGTCGGCGATACCTCCAGCGGCGGCGGTGACGAGTTGCGAGTCAACGTGCTGGTGAAGCCCACCCGCACCGCACTGAAGACCAACCTGGTCATCACCACCAGCCGCAGGACGTACCTGATCGAACTGACCTCGACCGAGAGGGCGTGGATGGCGTCGGTGTCCTGGGACTATCCGCGCGACCGCTTGCTCGCCTTGCAGCGACAGTCGCAAGCGGCACAAAGCACCGCGCCAGTCGATACGGGCCTGACACTGGAGAACATCCGCTTCCGCTACGCGATCAGCGGCAGCAATCCGCCTTGGAAGCCGCTGCGCGCTTTCGACGACAGCGAGAAGGTCTACATCCAGTTCCCGGCCGGCATCGCGCAGGGTGAATTACCGCCGCTGTTCGTGATCGGCGCGCAGGGCGACGGCCAGCTCGTGAACTACCGCTTCCGCGCGCCGTACTACATCGTGGACCGGTTGTTCGGCGCCGCCGAACTGCGCCTGGGCGGTGACAAGAGCGACGTGGTGCGCATCGAGCGCACGGATGGCGTCGCGCGGAGGAACTGACCATGAGCCAAGACGATTCCCCGGACATGCCTCGCGCCGCACCGAAGCTGGCACCGGAACAAGTCGCCCTGCGGGCGCAGCCGCGTCCGGTCACGCGGTTGAACCGGCGCATGCTGGCGATTCTGGTCGGCAGCGTGGCCACCGCAGTATTGGGCGCAACGCTCTGGTCGCTGCAAGCGCCGCAGCGTCGTGACGCAGGCGAGTCAGCTGAACTGTACAACGTCGATCGCGTCTCGCGCTCCGAAGGGCTGGCGCAGTTACCCACCGACTATTCGCAACTACCGCCGACTGTGCCATCGCTGCCGCCAGAGCTGGGCGAACCGTTACCCGGCGACCTCGGCGCGCCGATCCTTCGCGCCGAGCAGCGGGCGCAGGACTACTCACAACCGGGCTATGACCCGGCAGAGGCCGAGCGCCTGGCGCGGCTCAAGGAGGCCGAGGAAGCGGCGGCTTCTTCCGTGTTCTTCAGCACAGGCGGACAGCGCGTCACCGTAGCCCCTCCCACTCAGAACCTGGCAGGGCCGCCACCGCTGACCGGACTGGCTGGCTTCGACCCGCTGGCCGCCGGGCCGGCTTCGACGGCTGCGCAGCCTGCCGATCCTACTGCCGTGCAGAACCGGCAGGGCCAGAAGGAAGCGTTTCTGAGCAATGCCGGTTCTACGCAAACCCGTAATTCCGGCAACTTGCAACTGCCGGCCTCACCGTACCAGGTGATGGCTGGCACGGTGATCGCGGGCGCACTCGTGACGGGCATCAAATCCGATCTGCCGGGCGACGTGATCGCCACGGTGACCGAGCCGGTCTACGACACGGCCACCGGCCACCATCTGCTGATCCCGCAGGGCTCGCGCATTCTGGGCCGCTACAACAGCCAGGTCAGCTACGGGCAGACCCGAGTCCAGATGGTGTGGCACCGGCTGATCCTGCCGGACACTTCATCAAGCCAGCTCGACAACCTCGTGGGCACCGACCCGGCCGGCTACGCGGGCCTAGAGGATGGTGTCGATTGGCATTGGGACCGGGTCTTCGCTGGCGCAGTGCTGACTACTCTGCTGGGTGTCGGCGCCGAGCTGGCCGCTCCGGAGAATCGCCAGGACGGCGATCGCGTCATCGTCGCCGGCCGCGACAGCGTGCAGGACAGCGTGAACCAGATCGGTCAGGAAATGACCCGCCGCAACATGAACATCCAGCCTACGCTGACGGCTCGCCCCGGCCTGCCGGTGCGCATCATCGTCAACCGGGATCTGGTGCTGCGGCCGTACCAGCCGTTGTTCTTCCAGAGGGGATCATTGCAATGAACACGAACAAACTGCGGCTCGGCCCATTGCCCAAGAGTGAGACCGTCAAGCTGACATTCGCGTGTCCGGGCAGCCTGAAGGCTGACCTTGACCGCTACGCCACGCTGCACGCGCAGACCTACGGCGAGGCGGTCGATGCGGTGACGCTGATCCCGCACATGCTGGAAGCGTTCATCGCACGGGATCGGGGATTCAGGAAAGGGATGGCCGCGAAAGCGCCACCAGCGCCCCGGCGGGACGCGCCGCCGACGTAGGCGTGCCTCACATCGGCGGCAACTCACGAAGGCGCAGGCCACTGACCTGCGCCTTCGCTTTTATGGGCTATGGCTCGCGGGAGCCTTGTCATATCATTTGCACGGACATTGCCGGACGCTTGCTCGGCTACGCCGAGACCCGCTACCGCCGCGCTCCTATGTGGCTCCCAGCTTGCAAGAACAGGTATGTGCTAGAAGCTGACATAGAAGCCAAAATCCTTGTCCCATATAGACTTAGGTGTTTTGCCTGTCAGCAGATAATTCTTGACAGGCGACATTTTTTATGGAGAGTGTCGCGGCTTAAGCCCCTCCCATAGGGCACTCAACTTTGTGGGAGGGGCTTTAGCCGCGACAGACAACTAGCGCGTGGCCTGCGCCGCCTTGTCCGCTGTTACCCCGGTGGTGTTGCCCAGCAGACTGGCTGTCGCGGTCTGCACGAAGGCCGACAGCTTGCGCTCCAGATCGCTGCGCCGCTGCGCATCGTCGATCACCTCGGCACTGGCCGCGTGGCCAAGCTGGTAGCGATACAGGCGCGCATCACGGTCACGCGGTTTGACTAGGATGTTGTCGCCCGTCACCAGGCCCACGGTCTGGTCGCTCCCGGACGGTTTGATCACCGCCACGCCGGCATCGCCCTCAGGCAGCGCCAGCAGGTCGCGGCCCCAGCATTGCTGCTGCACCGGCTGGCCGAGACGGCCCATGATGGTTGGTACCACATCGATCTGGCTGCCGACGGTGTCGCGGTTATTGCCGAAGGTTTCCTGCACGCCGGGGCCAATCAGCAGCAGCGGGATGCTGAAGCGCGACAGGTCCATCTCGGTGATCTGCTCGTCGTTGCCGAAGCCATGGTCACCCAGCACCACGAACAGGGTGTCCTTGAAGTAGGGCTCCTGGCGCGCCTTGGCGAAGAACTGGCCGAGCGCCCAGTCGGCGTAACGCATGGCGGTCAGGTGTTCGTCCAGTGAACCGTGGCCGGTGACGCGCTCGACCGGCAGGTCTTCCGGCAGCGCGTAAGGCGTGTGGTTGGACAGCGTCTGCAGCAGTGCATAGAACGGCTTGCCCTGGCTGCCGAGCTTGGTCAGCTCGTCGGCACCGCGGCTGAACATGTCCTGGTCGGACACGCCCCAGGTCGGGTCGATGAAGACCGGGTCGACGAAATCGTCGCGGCCGACGAAGTTGCGCATGCCCTGGTTGGCGAAGAAGCCGGACTGGTTATCCCAGGCGAAGCTGCCGTTGTACACGTACACATCGTCATAACCACGGGCACTGAGCAACTGCGGCAGGCCGGAGAACTGGTGGCCACCTTCGGGCATGCGCATCAGGTATTCGAACGCCGGCAGGTTGGGGAAGCAGGCCATGGTGGCGAACATGCCCTGGTGGGTGTGGGTGCCGTTGGAGAACACGCGCTGGAACAGCAGCCCCTCCTTGGCCAGGGCATCGAAGTTGGGGGTAATGCCGTCCTGGTTGCCCATGGCGCCGATGTAGCGGCCGGCCATGCTCTCCATGAGAATCACCACCACGTTGCGTACCTGCGGCAGTTGGCCTTCGGCCGGCGGCGTGTAAACGCGGCGCACGGCGGCCTGGTCAGGGTCGATCAGCTCATCGCGCGGGGTCAGCAGCAGGTCGCGGGTGATCTGCTGCGCTTCGTCAGCCGGCAGGGTGGCCTTCCAGCTGTTGTCGCGGTGCTCGGAGAAGAAGTTCTCGGCGGCATCGACCAGGGTCAGAGTGCCGTTGAGGCCCAGGTGATTGGCGAACATCGAATCGGTGGTGTAGGCGTCGCCCCAGCGCAGCGGCGGGCCGGAGCGCAGGGTGCCACGCGCAGCGACCACGCAGACCAGCAGGAACATCACAAACACGGCGATGCGAGCCGGCCAGCGCGGCGGCGCAGCATGCCCGCGCGCACGCGTGGCGCGCTCGATACAGCGGAACAGCCAGGCCAGCAGCAGCGTGGCCAGGGCCCAGGCCAGCAGCAGGCGCAACACCGGGAAACCGTTCCAGATCATGCTGGTAACGGTGCCCAGGTCTTCCTGCATGTACTGGAACACCAGGCTGTTCAGGCGCTGGTGAAATTCGCGGTAGAAGTTCAGCTCGACCACGGCGAAGAACAGGCACAGGCTGGTGGCGAACGTCAGCCAGGCCACATGCAGCCGCCGCGCGCGCATCGCAGTGACACTCAGCAGCGACAGACTCAGCGGAATGCACAGGTAGACGACCAGACGCAGGTCGAAGCGCGCGCCATTGACGAAGGCCTCGGCGAAGGTGCTGGCCGATGTATCGGCGATCAGCGCCTGGTTGTAGGCCAGCAAGCCCAGCCGAGCCAGGGCGAAAAGCAGCAGCATGCACAGCGCGCTGCCGAGGATGAAAGCCAGGTGACTACCAACACTGACCTGCGCCGCCTTGTGGGCAGCTGGTACGGATGACTGCATGGATATGCCTTGCTCTTTACGGAATACGTGGGCGGGAGCAGTCTGCCTGGGCACCAGTCAAAATTTCGTCAAAACGGCGCTGCCTGCACCCTACTTAGGTGCAATGGGCAACCCGGCGGGCCAGAGCCACACTGAGAACATCCCGAAACTGCGAGGCGCAAGCCCATGAGCAAGGCTGACGCAATGGCCGATGCGGGCAAGACTGCGGTGCTTCAGAACATCCACGGCACCATGGAGTTCCTGCAGAAGTTTCCGCCTTTTAACCAGATGGACACCGCTCACCTGGCGTATCTGGTCGAGCACTGCCAGCTGCGCTTCTATGCCGAAGGTGACTCGATCATCAAACCCAGCGATGGCCCGGTCGAGCACTTCTACATCGTCAAACAGGGCCGCGTGCACGGTGAGCGCCCGCACAGTGCGCGGCGTGGCACCGAGACCACCTTCGAGATCACGGCTGGCGAGTGCTTTCCCCTGGCGGCGCTGATCGGCGAACGCGCCACGCGTACCGAGCACCTGGCCGCCGAAGATACCTTCTGCCTGCTGTTGGCCAAACACGCCTTCATCAAGCTGTTCGCCGTTTCCAACCCGCTGCGCGACTTCGCCCTGCGCGGGGTCAGCAGCCTGCTCGATCAGGTCAACCAGCAGGTACAGCTGCGCGCGGTGGAAACCCTCGGCGCGCAATACTCGCTGGACACCCGTCTGGGCGAACTGGCCATGCGCCAACCCATCGGCTGCGCGCCCGCCACGCCGCTGCGCGAGGCGGTGCGGCTGATGCACGAACAGCATGTCGGCAGCATCGTCATCGTCGATCCGGCCGAGCGGCCGCTGGGCATCTTCACCCTGCGCGACCTGCGTCGGGTGGTGGCCGACGGCGTCGACCTGGCCCAGCCGATCAGCAACCTGATGACCCCCAGGCCCTTCCACCTGGCGCCGGACGCCAGCGCCTTTGACGCCGCCATCGCCATGACCGAGCGGCATATCGCTCACGTCTGCCTGGTGGAGCACGAAAAACTCTGCGGGGTGATTTCCGAGCGCGACCTGTTCAGCCTGCAGCGCGTCGACCTGGTGCATCTGGCACGCACCATCCGCCACGCCGGCAAAGTCGAGACCCTGGCCGGGCTGCGCAGCGACATCCGCCTGCTGGTCGACCGCATGCTCGCCCACGGCGCCAGCTCGACGCAGATCACCCATATCGTCACCCTGCTCAACGACCACACCGTATGCCGAGTGATCGAACTGACCCTCGAGGACATGGGCGATCCGGGCATACCCTTCACCTGGCTGTGCTTCGGCAGCGAAGGCCGCCGCGAGCAGACCCTGCACACCGATCAGGACAACGGCATTCTCTTCGAGGCCGAAAGCGCCAGCGAGTCTGCTGCCATCCGCGAGCGCCTGCTGCCGATCGCCCGCGAGATCAACCAGCGCCTGGCGCAGTGCGGCTTCACCCTGTGCAAGGGCAATATCATGGCCGGCAACCCCGAGCTGTGCCTGTCGCGCGAGGAGTGGTCGCGGCGCTTCGCCGGCTTCGTCCTCGAAGCCACGCCGGAAAACCTGCTGGGCTCGACCATCTATTTCGACCTGCGCGCGATCTGGGGCCCGGACGAAGGCTGCGAACAGCTACGCGAGGAGCTGCTCGGACGCATCGCCAACAACAGCCTGTTCCAGCGCATGATGGCGGAGAACGCCCTGCGCCACCGCCCGCCGGTTGGACGCTTCCGCGACTTCGTGGTGGCCCGTTCGGGCGCCGACAAGGACACTCTCGACCTCAAGGTGCAGGGCCTGACGCCCTTCGTCGACGGCGCCCGTTTGCTCGCGTTGGCCAACGGCATCAGCGCGGTCGGCACCCTGGAGCGCCTGCGCGCGCTGATCACCAAGGGCGTGATCGAGGCCCTGGACGGCGCCGCCTATGAAGAGGCCTACCACTTCATTCAGCAGACGCGCATGCAGCAGCATCAACTGCAGGCACGCGACGAGCTGCCCTACTCCAATCGGGTCGACCCCGACCACCTCAACCACCTGGACCGGCGTATTCTGCGCGAGTCGTTCCGCCAGGCGCAGCGCCTGCAGAGCAGCCTGGCCATGAGGTATCAGTTATGAGCAAGTTCACCTGGTTCACCGGCCGCGGTCCGGCCCTGACCCAGCAGCAGTTGCAGCGCCGCGAGGCCTTGAGCGCCCCGGCGCTGTTCGACGAACGTCCGCTGCACCAGCAGCGCTTCGTCGTCCTCGACCTGGAAACCACCGGGCTGAACATGCGCCGTGATCAGGTGCTGGCCATCGGCGCGGTGGTGATCGACAACGGCGCCATCGATTTCGCCGAACAGTTCGAATGCACCCTGCACCGCCCCGACCATCAGGCCAGCGCCAGCACGCTGATCCATGGCATCGCGCCCAGCGCAGTGGCCCGGGGTGTGGAACCGGCTGAGGCGCTGCTGGATTTCATGGAGTTCGTCGGCAGCAGCCCGCTGCTGGCCTTTCATGCCGAATTCGACCAGCGCATGCTGGCTCGCGCACTGCGCCAAAGCCTGGGCTATCGCCTGCAGCACCATTTCTTCGATGTCGCCGAAATCGCCCCGCTGCTGTGCCCGCAAGCGCGCATTCGTCAGGGCGGGCTCGATGAATGGGTCGCCGAATTCGGCCTGCAGGTGCACCAGCGCCACAACGCCAGTGCCGATGCGCTGGTGACCGCCGAACTGGCGCTAATGCTGTTCAGCAAAGCGCGCCGCCAGGGCATCGACAGCCTCTGCGAGCTGGAGCGTCAGTTGGCCAGCCGGCGGCGGCGTCAACACGCCATGTAAACAGGCCATATACAGCGCATCGCCCGCAAGCGGGCTCCTACGACGCAATCCCCCGTAGGAGCCGGCTTGCCGGCGATCCATCTTGGCCGCTCTACAGATCGCGCATCAGCAATCCATAATCCAACCCCACTTCCGCCGGCAACGGCAGGTACAGCACGTGACCGTCCCCCGGCGCCACCTGCTGCGCCTGGCCCTGCGCGTTCTGCAGGTGTTCCAACGTGAAACGCAGATTGCCCTGCGGCGTCATCAGCTCCAGGCCGTCACCCACGGCGAAGCGGTTCTTCACCCGCACCTCGACCAGCTCGCCACGGCGCTCGCCGGTGAGCTCGCCAACGAACTGCTGGCGCTCCGCGACCGAGCTGCCGCGCTCGTAATTCTGGTATTCGTCGTGCACATGACGACGCAGAAAGCCTTCGGTGTAACCGCGATGCGCCAATGACTCCAGGCTGCCCAGCAGGCTCGGGTCGAATGGCTTTCCGGCCAGCGCATCGTCGATGGCTCGGCGGTAGACCTGCGCCGTGCGCGCCACGTAGAAATGGCTCTTGGTGCGCCCCTCGATCTTTAGCGAATGCACGCCCATGCGCACCAGGCGCTCGACGTGCTGCACCGCGCGCAAGTCCTTGGAGTTCATGATGTAAGTACCGTGCTCGTCCTCGAAGGCGGCCATTTCCTCGCCCGGCCGGCCGGCCTCTTCGAGCACGAAGGCTTGCGCAGTCGGCGCACCCTGGCCAAGCGTCGGCTCGACCACGCGAACGATCTCACCCAGCTCGTTCTCGTTCGCCGGGGTCGCCTGGTACTGCCAGCGGCAGGCGTTGGTGCAGGTGCCCTGGTTCGGATCGCGGCGGTTGATGTAGCCCGACAACAGGCAACGCCCGGAATAGGCCATGCACAACGCGCCATGGACGAACACCTCCAGCTCCATGTCCGGCACCTGACTGCGGATTTCCTCGATCTCTTCCAGCGCCAGCTCGCGCGAGAGGATCACCCGGCTCAGCCCCTGCTGACGCCAGAACTCGACACTGGCCCAGTTCACCGCGTTGGCCTGCACCGAGAGGTGAATCGGCACCTGCGGATAGTGCTGACGCACCAGCATGATCAGGCCCGGGTCGGACATGATCAGCGCATCGGGCGCCATCTCGATCACCGGCGCCAGATCCTTGAGGAAGGTCCTGAGCTTGGCATTGTGCGGGGCGATGTTGACCACCACATAGAACTGCTTGCCCTGCGCATGTGCCTCGGCGATGCCCAGGGCCAGGTTGGCGTGGTCGAACTCGTTATTGCGCACGCGCAGGCTGTAACGCGGCTGCCCGGCATACACCGCATCGGCGCCGTAGGCGAAGGCATAACGCATGTTCTTCAGGGTGCCGGCTGGCGACAACAGCTCAGGGAAACGGGGCATGACCGCACGCTCGAAAATCAGGGGCTGGCGATTCTATGCAGGTGGCAGGCGTGGATATTGATCTGGGTCTATCGGGCGCGGAGAAGCACCTGGTGGGTTAAATGGATCAGGCGGTCGCGTAGGGTGCGCCGTGCGCACCACTGCCGCGACACAAGAATGGCGGGCTAGCGACACACTTGGCGGTACAGCGCGTCGTCCTTGTCGATGCGCTTGAGCTGGGCAAGCTGAGGCTGTTTCTTCTCGTCCAGCGGCAGCAACTCGCCAGTTGTGCAATTGAGCAGATGAGCGCGGTGCGATACGTGGTCGATGTGCTGCTTCTCGAAACGATAGAGCATGAACTCGGCCACTTGCGCGTCCGCCACCTGCTCGCGCACGACGCTCTTGCTGTCGAGCACGGTGAACGCGGTGACCATCGGCACGAAGTAGCTCCACGGGCGCCAGAACACATGACCCGCTTCGGTCGCAACGACGACCGATTCCGCGGGCTGACGTGCCTGCTGATGCTCGAACCAGGAGTACTCGTAGAACACCTGATAGCCCAGCATCCCCAGACCACCAAACAGTGGCACGATCCACCGCGGCAGCTTGTTGCGCGTCAATTTGCGTAGCAGCAGAGCGATACCGGCAGCGCCGAGCCCCGCGACCACGATGGCAAGCAAAGTCCACAACATATGACTGTTCCCGAAAAAAGACGGGCCTCCACTGGAGGCCCGTCTGTCAGACCCTGGACCATCGGAAGATGGCCTCAGGCCAGGATTATGCTTAGTGGTTCAGAGCGGCACCAGCACCTTTGGGGGTACGCACGCTTTCCACCAGGTCCTGGATTTCCTGCGGTGGGGCAGCAGTGACGCTCGACACCGCGTAAGCCACGGCGAAGTTGATCAGCGCACCAACGGAACCGAAGGAAGCCGGGGAGATACCCATGAACCACTGGTCCGGAGTGTTGGGCAGCATGTTGGTCTCCGGAATGAAGAACCAGCCCAGGTAGGTGAAGATGTACAGCAGGGTGACCACCAGACCGGCAACCATACCGCAGATCGCGCCCTTGTCGTTCATGCGCTTGGAGAAGATCCCCATCATCAGCACCGGGAACAGGGTCGCCGCCGCGATACCGAAGGCCAATGCCACCACCTGCGCGGCGAATCCGGGTGGATTCAAGCCCAGGTAGGTCGCCAGCAGGATCGCTGCAGCCATCGACAGCCGCGCTGCCAACATCTCGTTCTTCTCGCTGATCTTCGGATTGATCAAGGTCTTGATCAGGTCATGACTGATCGCCGAAGAAATCGCCAGCAACAAACCAGCCGCCGTCGATAGCGCCGCTGCAATTGCACCGGCCGCGATAAGACCGATTACCCAGCCAGGCAGGTTGGCAATCTCCGGGTTGGCCAGAACCAGGATGTCGTTGTTCACGGTCAGCTCGTTACCGTTCCAGCCACGCTCCTGAGCGGTCGCGGTGAAGGCCGGTGCAGCATCGTTGTACATCTGGATGCGGCCGTCACCGTTCTTGTCTTCCCACTTGATCAGGCCGGTCTGTTCCCAGGTCTTGACCCACTCAGGACGCTCTTCATAGGACAGAGCCGGGGCGGAAGCGCCTTCCGGATAAATAGTGGTCATCAGGTTCAGGCGCGCCATCGAGGCAACGGCCGGAGCGGTGAGGTACAGCATGGCGATGAAGATCAGGGTCCAGCCAGCGGACCAGCGCGCATCGGCTACCTTCGGTACGGTGAAGAAGCGAATGATCACGTGCGGCAGACCGGCAGTACCGATCATCAGCGACAGGGTGAACAGCACCATGTTCAGCTTGTTGTCGACATCCGCGGTGTAGGCAGCGAAGCCCAGGTCACGCACCACTTCATCGAGTTTCTGCAGCAGCGGCACGCCGGACTCGACGTGGTCACCGAACAGGCCCAGCGGCGGGATCGGGTTACCGGTCAGCTGCAGGGAGATAAAGATGGCCGGGATGGTGTAGGCCACGATCAGTACCACGTACTGAGCGACCTGGGTGTAGGTGATGCCCTTCATGCCACCGAATACGGCGTAGGCGAAGACCACCGCCGCAGCGATCCAGATACCAGTGGAGTTGCTCACTTCGAGGAAGCGCGAGAAGGCAACACCGGCACCGGCCATCTGGCCGATCACGTAGGTCACGGAGATGATCACCAGGCAGATCACCGCAGTCAGGCGTGCGCCTCGACTGTAGAAGCGATCACCGATGAAGTCCGGCACGGTGAACTTGCCGAACTTGCGCAGGTAGGGCGCCAGCAGCATCGCCAGCAGCACGTAGCCGCCGGTCCAGCCCATGAGGAAGGTGGAGTTGGCATAACCGCCGGCGGCAATCAGGCCCGCCATGGAGATGAAAGATGCAGCGGACATCCAGTCAGCGGCTGTCGCCATGCCGTTGGTGACCGGATGCACACCACCGCCAGCGACGTAGAACTCTTTGGTGGAGCCGGCACGCGCCCAGATGGCGATGCCGATGTAGAGCGCGAAGGACGCACCTACGAACAACATGTTGATGACGAATTGGCTCATGACCACTTACTCCTCGACGCCAAATTCTTTATCAAGTTTGTTCAGTCTCCACGCGTAGTGAAAAATGAGCCCGATAAAGAAGAGGATGGAGCCTTGCTGGGCGAACCAGAATCCGAGGTCGGAACCGCCGACGGAGATTCCCGCGACCATCGGGCGCAGAATCATGGCGAATCCGTAGGAAACCAGCGCCCAGATAACCAGGCTCCAGGTAATGAGCCGCACATTGGCCTTCCAATAGGCCGCAGCATTTGCTTGTTCAGAAGTCATAGACGCCTCCGGTTATTGTTATTCTGATGCAGCTTCAAACTAGCAGCAGGCCAGCACCTACCGACAGATAGACATTGGTATTAGCTGCATCGCAGAGCGCTTCTGGAACGCCTGGCCCTACCCCGGCGAGCCGCGCACGCTGCAGGCGGGGATTTCAGTCAGCCTGTAAGGGCGAGCGCCGAGTGAACGCTATTCACCTGGCTTGCCACCTCGTAGCCTGGATGCAATCCGGGGGTGATCTATTATGCCGCTCCCGGATTGCATCCAGGCCATGCGCAGCGCCTTCAGAGCGGGTCGGAAACCAATTCGATCGGCAGCAGATAACGCTCCTCGTCGTACTCGATGGGTAACTGGTAGCGATGCGTGCTCTCTTCGATGGTCTGGCATTGGCCATCGACCAGCGCCATGCGTCGTTCTACGCGGGTGTCCTTGAGCCGCAGGTCGCGATAGCCCTGGTTACCGATACGCTCGGTGATGATGACCACCCCCTTGGTTTCGCTGAACTCTCCGGTGCAGTTGGTATCCCATTCGCCCCAGGACAAAGCGACCGGCAACTCCCCCAGCAACAGTCGAAGGCGCTGGGCCGCCAGTTCATACAAATGCAGCTGCGTTTCACTGAAGGGATTAGCCCGCGAGCTGTTCTCACGCGAGATCCGCAGACCAAAAGCCAGATCATCTCCACGCAGGCGATAAGGCGCGGTATCAAAGGCCAACCTGGTCACGTAGATCGCATCCCAGTCCAGCCGGTTGGGCTCCACCAGCCGTGCCACAACATGTTGCCTGGCGCTATCGAGCAGCAGCACTTCCAGGTCCGTCTCGCCATGACTGTCGTGCTCTGCGCGCACAAGTGGCATCGCGATCAGGGTCAGCTCAGGCCGCGCTGGCCAGACCTTGCAGATGCTCTGTTCGGCATCCACCCGATAACGCCCGCGCTCATCCTCGAGCACCTGACTGGCCGTATGGCCCGGATGGGCTATCTCGATCCAGCTGGGCAACTGCTGCCGGCAATCATCGGCCTGTGCCAGGCTCGCCAGCAGCAGACCGCCAAGGGCGGTGGTCAGTCTCTTTTTCATCCTTGAAGCACTCCCGTTCAACGAACCGCGAGTCTACGCGGCGGCCCGCCCACTGCCCATGACACGCATCGCGAAACAACCAGGCGATGCGCAGCGCCAGCAGATGTCCGGCACGCGCCTCCTCGCGCAAACCGATATGCCCACTCATGCCCGATACCACAGGCGCATGAAGCCCAGCGCCAGCAGCAGGCCGACCTGGCCCAGCGCCGCACACAGCGACAGGAAGGAGCGCAACGTGCTGTTTTGCGCCGCGTCCTGAATACCGGTCAGCGCGCTCCAGAAGCCCTCCGGCAGTACCATCAGGCTAAGACTGGCCAGCGGCTTGCCGGTCAGCAGCAGGCCGTCGATCAGATTGAACCAGCCGCAGAACATCAGGCCGACGAGGATCATCACCGCCACCACCAGACCGAGGCCAAGGCAGGCGGAAAATTGCATGAGAAGACGCATGGGATTCTCTCCAGAGAAGTGGCGCGGCGCAGGCCGCGCCAGTCACGATCAGGCTTGCGGAGCGCTGCGACCGACGCCGTACCAGTCCAGTTTGCGGGTCAGCACCATCACGCTGCCGAGCACGCCGAACACCAGCAGCGAGCCCATCAGCAGGGCGTAGTCCTCGGCGTTGAGCAAGCCATAGAGCATGGCGTACAGAGCGGCCAGCAAGGCGCCAAAGCCCAGGCCGCGCCGCCAGCTGTGCAGCACGAAGCTGACGTAGAAGCCGATAAGGCCGACGCAAGCGCTGGCTGACAACGCATAGGCCAGGGCGAAGTCCAGATGCTCGGAGAGCGACAAGAGCAGCAGGTAGAACAGCGCCAGCGACAGGCCGACCAGGGCGTACTGCACCGGGTGCACGGCCAGGCGCTTGAGCACTTCGAAGAGGAAGAAGGTGGCGAAGGTCAGGGCGATGAACAGCAGCGCATATTTGATCGCACGGTCGGTCTTCAGGTACTGATCCACCGGGTCGACGAAACTCACCCCGAAGTTGCGGCCGAACAAGCCCTGGCAACGATCAGCGCCCACGCAGTCGCGCAATGCCTCTTCCAGGTTGGTGGCGAAGAAGCTGGTCTGCCACTCGGCGGTAAAACCCTTGGCGCTGATCTCCCGGCGGCTCGGCAGGTATTCACCGACGAAGCTCGGGTGCGGCCAGTCGGAGGTCAAGTTGACCCGGCTATCACGCCCGACCGGCACTATCGAGAGCTGCTCGGTGCCTTGCAGTTTCAGGTCGAAAGCGAACTCGAGAATCTGCCCGCCCTGGGTATCCAGAGCCGGGATCGGTGCATGCACGCCGGCGCCGAAGTTATCGTCAGCACTGCCCGGCGCGAAGCTCAGGGTCTGGCCATTGAGGCGCAGTTGCAGGTCGTTGCTGATGCCACGGATATCGCTGATGCCGACCGAGAGGAAGGGGTTCTCGAAGCGGTAGAAGCCCAGCTCGTCACCCAGCCCCAGCCGCGTAGGCAGGCGGAATTGACCGCTGACCTGGCTGTCGCTGCGGTACAGGCGCGCTTCATAAATGCCACGGGCACGCAGCTCGGTACCGACCGTCCCTTCGAGCACGAAGCGCTCCGGCAGGAAGTACAGGCGACCACGACGCTGGCGCTCTTCGCTGTAGCGCTCGCCGGTCTTTTCGTTGGTCTTCCACTCATGGGTGGTCTTGATATAGGGCAGCACCAGGATCGGCCCGGTGATCTGCTGGCGGTAGCTGGAGCTGCGGGCGATATCCTGCAGCACCTCATAGCGCAGGCCTTGGCGCTCATCGACCAGGCCATCGATCAGCAGCAGGGGAATCATCAACAGCAGAATCAGCAGAGCGATGGCGCCCAGCTTGAAGCCCAGGGAACGGGTCATGGTACGGCTCTCCGTAGCGAGTGAAGGTACGGCAGAGTCTGGGCAAGGGCGGTGGGAGGCGTATGGGGCGAGCGTGGAGATTGTGTGGAGAATGGGTGAAAGAGAAAGGGCGCCGATTCAGGGCGCCCTTTCTAACTGCAATGCGGCATAAGACTGCTCCCGCGTGATGGATATCCGGATCAGCTGATACGGCTGGCACCTACGCGGTCGGCACCATCTTCGGCTACGCGGTTCAGGCCTACGCGGTCAGCACCACCTTCAGCTACGCGGTTAAGGCCCACGCGGTCAGCGCCACCTTCTGCAACACGGTTCAGACCAACGCGGTCAGCGCCACCTTCTGCGACACGGTTCAAACCAACGCGATCAGCACCACCTTCTGCGACACGGTTCGGACCAACGCGATCAGCGCCATCTTCGGCTACGCGGAAACGCTCCAGAGTACGTTCGGCACCGCCTTCGGCTACACGATTCACGCCGACACGATCTGCGCCACCTTCAGCGACTACAGGGGCTGCGGACTGTTGAGCGTTGATCTGCGGCAGGGCGAAAGCACTGGCGGACAGGGCGGCGATAACGAAGCTGGCGAGGATTTGCTTTTTCATGTTCGTTCTCCTGAGGGGGTGAGTAACTGGCTACGGTTGCCATGTTACGCACGCCCCAGAACGGCAAAAGGCACATCTCGGGATAGTGACAATCGACGCCATCGATACCTGAAAAAGCGCTTATCGATCAGACAGATAGTTGCCACACGCAGCAACACAACGCCGCCCTCGCCTTCCGTCCACCTCAGTACTCCAGCCGGTGAACGGCACTAGCATCTGTATAAAAAACCAGTAAAACTTCGCAGCATGCTCAGCCTCGACGCCCCCGAACTCTATTACCTGGCCAATTTCCGCAAGGCCCTCGCCTGGCTCGATGCCCATCACCGTGACCTGATGGACGACGTCGAACACGCCTTCGTCGCGGACTTCCCCCAGGTGCCACTGCCCGCCCAGGCGCTGCTGGTACGTCTGGTGATGCGCAAGGGCGTGCACTTTCGTGTCAGCAAACTGCGCTATGCCGAGATCGGCGACATCCCGCCCGCTGCCGCTCCGCTGCTGGAACTGGGCTGGCTGATCGACTGCGCCGCACTGAGCTTCGACGAACTCGGCGCCCTGCTGCTCAAGGACGAACTGGCCGCGCATTTCGTAAACGATCTACCGCGCGGCACCCTGAAAAAGAGCGAAGTGCTCGAGCACCTGCGTGAGCTGCATATCGAACCCCGCAGCCTGGCCGACTGGTGCCCGAATATGGAGGAGCGTCTGCTGAGCCTGGCCATCGGGCCGCTATGCGACCGCCTGCGCCTGATGTTCTTCGGCAACCTGGCGCAGGACTGGTCGGAATTCGTGCTGGCTGACTTGGGGATATTCCGCTACGAGCAGGTGCCGATCACGCCGGGCTCGCGCGGCTTTCGTCACCGCCAGGACGTCGACGACTACTTGCACCTGCGCGCCTGTCGCGAGGCCTTCGAGGTCGGCATGACGGTCACCGAGGTGCTGCAGCAGCTCGGCGGTTTCTCCAGCGACAGCCCGCATATCGGCGAACGCCACCAGCGCCTGCTGCTGCAATTGGCGCAGCATCTGGAGCGCGCTGGCGAGCTGGACTCGGCGCTGGCGCTATACCGCGACACCCGCGCGGTCGGCTCACGGCAGCGACAAATCCGCGTGCTGGAGCGTCTCGGCCAGGATGCCGAAGCATTAGCATTGGCCGAACAAGTAATCGCGGCGCCGCACAACGCCGAAGAGGCGCAACTGGCCGAGCGAGCCCGCACACGTTTGCGCAAACGCCTCGGCCTGCCACCTGCGACCAAGGCGGCGAAGCTGATCGAGGATCGCCTCGACCTGCGCCTGCCGCGCGCCACCAGCGTCGAGCTGGCCGTGGCCATGCACCTGAGCGAACCCGACGCGCCGGTACATTACGTGGAGAACACGCTGATCTGCGGGCTGTTCGGCCTGCTCTGCTGGGAGGCGATCTTCGCCCCGCTGCCCGGCGCTTTCTTCCATCCCTTCCATACCGGCCCTGTGGACCTGCACCGCGCCGACTTCCACACCCGCCGCAGCGAGCTGTTCGCCGCCTGCCTGGCGCGCCTGGACGACGGCAGTTACATCGAGGCCATGCGCCGCACCCACGCCGAGAAATTCGGCATTCAGTCGCCCTTCGTGTTCTGGGAACTGCTCGACACCGAGCGCCTGGAACAGGCAATGACCTGTCTGCCTCCGCAGCACCTGGGCGCCTGGTTCCGCCGCCTGCTCGCCGATATCCGCGAAAACCGCGCCGGCATGCCTGACCTGATCCAGTTCTGGCCGGCCGAGGGCCGCTACCGGATGATCGAGGTGAAAGGCCCGGGCGACCGCCTGCAGGACAACCAGAAACGCTGGCTGGCATTCTGCGCCGAACACGGCATGCCAGTCAGCGTGTGCTACGTGGAGTGGGCCGAGTGAGCCTGCGTATCGCCGTGCGCGAGCTGTGCGAGTTCACCGCCAAGGAAGGTGACCTCGACCTGCGCTTCACCCCCTCGCCCACCGCGCAGGAAGGCATGGCCGGGCACGCTACTGTGGTGGCCCGGCGCGGCCCGAGTTACGTCTCCGAGCTGCCACTGATCGGCCAGTTCGAGGGGCTGACGGTCAGTGGCCGCGCTGATGGCTTCGACCCCGAGTTTCGCCTGCTGGAAGAGATCAAGACCCATCGCGGCGACATCTCGCGCATCCCCGCCAACCACCGTTTGCTGCACTGGGCGCAGGTGAAGATCTACGGCTGGCTGCTGTGCCAGGAGCTGGGCTTCGATGAACTGGATCTGGCGGTGGTGTACTTCAACGTCATGACTCAGCAGGAAACAGTGTTCCGCGAGCGCCATAGCGCCGCATCGCTGGGCGAGTTCTTCGCCCTGCACTGCCGCCGCTACATTCACTGGGCGCAGCAGGAACAGGCGCACCAGCAGGCACGCAACCAGGCGCTGGAAAGTCTGAGCTTCCCCTACGGAGAATTTCGCCATGGCCAGCGGCAACTGGCCGAAGCCGTATACCGCGCCGCACGCGACGGCCATTACCTGCTGGCGCAGGCCACCACCGGCATCGGCAAGACCCTCGGCACCCTGTTCCCGCAACTCAAGGCCATGCCCGGCCAACAGCTCGACCGCCTTTTCTTCCTCAGCGCCAAGACGCCAGGGCGGCGCCTGGCGCTGGATGCCCTGCAACGCCTACGCGAACCGGACACCCCGCTGCGCGTACTGGAACATGTGGCCCGCGACAAGGCTTGTGAACACCCGAGCAAGGCCTGCCATGGCGACTCCTGCCCGCTGGCCAAGGGTTTCTACGACCGCCTGCCGGCAGCGCGCAGCGCGGCGCTGAAGGAACGCTGGCTGGATCAACGAGCCGTGCGCAATATCGCCATCGCCCACGGCGTATGCCCCTACTACCTGAGCCAGGAGCTGTGTCGCTGGAGCGACGTAGTGGTGTGCGACTACAACTACTACTTCGACCTCGGCGCCCTGCTGCACAGCCTTACCCTGATCAACCAGTGGCGCGTCTGCCTGCTGGTGGACGAAGCGCACAACCTGGTGGAGCGCGGGCGCGGCATGTACAGCGCCGAGCTGGATCAGGCGCGCTTCAAGGCCATGTGCCGTGACGCGCCGAAGCGCCTGAAGAGCGTGCTGGAACGGGTCGACCGCCACTGGGATCAACTGCACCGCGAACAGGAAGTGCCCTATCAGGTCTACCCGCTGGCGCCGGACCTGCTGCTCGCCGCCCTGGGCAAGGCAGTCAGCGCCATCACCGACCTGCTCACCGACCAGCCCGAAGGCAATGGCGGCGAGCTGCTCAGCTTCTATATGGACGCCATGCTGTTCTGCCGCCTGGCAGAAAGCTTCGGCCCGCATTCGCTGTTCGATATCAACCGCATTGATGCCGGCAACGGGCGCAGCTACTCGACCCTGTGCATCCGCAATATCCTGCCAGCGCCCTTCCTCGGCCCGCGCTTCGAAGACGCGCACAGCGCCACGCTGTTCTCCGCCACCCTCAGCCCCAGCCACTACTACCTCGACCTGCTCGGCCTGCCGGAAGAGACCCAGTGCCTGGACGTCGCCTCGCCGTTCAGCGCCGAGCAACTGCACGTGCAGGTGGTGCGTAACCTGTCCACCCGCTACCAGCATCGCGACGCCTCGCTCACGCCGATCTGCCAGTTGATGGCGCGGCAGTACGCCGAACGCCCCGGCAACTACCTGGCCTTCTTCAGCAGCTATCAGTACCTGGAACAGGTACTACAGGAGCTGCGCCGTGACCACCCGCAGATCCCGGTATGGACGCAGTCCCGGCAGATGGACGAAGCGGCGCGTCAGGGCTTTATCGAGCGCTTCCAGATCGGCGGCCGTGGCATCGGCTTCGCCGTGCTTGGCGGCGTATTTGGCGAAGGTGTAGACCTGCCCGGCGAACGCCTGATTGGCGCCTTCGTCGCCACCCTCGGTCTGGCCCAGCTCAACCCGATCAACGAAGAAATCCGCCAGCGCATGGACACCCTGTTCGGCAATGGCTACGACTACACCTACCTCTACCCCGGCCTGCAAAAGGTCGTGCAGGCCGCCGGCCGGGTGATCCGCACGCCAGAGGATCAAGGCGTGCTCTATCTGATCGACGACCGCTTCGCCCGCCCCGAAGTACGCAGACTGCTGCCGAGCTGGTGGCAGGTGGAGCTGTTGCGTTTGCCGCACAAGACATCTACACCCGAGCCACAACCTGATTTGTAGGAGCGGATTTATCCGCGATCATTGCGGCTGAAAATCGTAGAGCCGTAGCCTGGGTTGAGCACAGCGAAACCCGGGAACCCACAGACGATGGGTTTCGCGCTACGCGCTTGGCAGAGGTTATTAACCTGGCAAATAAATAGGGCATATTAGATAATCTGTCTCCATGAAAATAGATGCCCGTAAACTCAGCCCCCAAGAACAACGTGAAAAGCGCTCCACGGCCCTACGCATGCGTGAGCAGGGTT
>Ga0308001_10000076_pt1 | contig 48426 bp, 39 predicted proteins | sample Neamet5_FD_203167 | JGI IMG/M metagenome (GOLD analysis project Ga0308001, IMG submission 203167) | Marine microbial communities from water near the shore, Antarctic Ocean - #5 | ecosystem: Environmental > Aquatic > Marine > Unclassified | place: Southern Ocean | collected 2014-06-04
GGGGCAGTGCGCCCCATACGCGGGAATTGAATAAAAAACGATCAATTTTTAGCGGTGGAAGGCAGGTTGTTGATACACCGAGGCTTCACCGGCCACGCCTGCCGGCCTCATGAGAAATCCGGGCTAGGTAGTGCAGCACTATTACACCGTTTTCTGTTTCGTACTTCTTGTACTCATCAATGACAGCGCTTACTGTTTGTGGTGGGCTCATCACAAATGCGTGATCTATATGGGGCATTATTTCAATTTTTTCATTGAGATTTAATATTGCAGCCTTGGTCTTCTGTTGCATATCTTGCTTCCAATTTTTCCGATAAATTCAGGTTTTTGAGGAGTTTTTTACTGGTTTTTATTTTTTATATCTGGCTTGGGTGGCTCACCAGCTCTACCCATAAGCTCCCACAAGGTTTTTATTGCGTACCAATAGTCGCGTGCCGTTGAAGGTGCAAATTTCTTCTCGTCAAAAAATTGGTGTACATGTCGTTTTCCAGTTTGATGAGGTGGGCATTTGCACCAATCAATAAATTCTTTCATACGACTAACTGCTCTTCTCCTACTGGTCTTGCCGCCCCTAGATTTATATAGGTGTAGTTTGTGATTGAGCTCTCGAGCTATCATTTCTTTCCTCCTAGATAGGAGTTAGTTACATCAATTCGGCCATGTCCAAGCTCTGCTGCTATTTTTATGCGTGCCATATGGCCAAGAGAGTTTTCATTTTCTCCGCCTAGCACTGGGGCAGGGTGACCTGATAATTTTTCATAGCGTTCGCATGCATAGGCGCTGCGTAAATCATGTAGTCGTTTGATACCGAACTTTTTAAGTTCTTCTCTTGTCTTTCTGATTTGCGCGCTGCGAAATTTTTCCCAATTGGATTCTGTAGGGATTAGGCAAGTTTTATTCTCTTGGGTTTTTAGAGAAAATTCTAACGCTTGAATCTGGCTCTCTGATGTGATCGGAACCTGGCGCTTCCTTCCTCCTTTTGTTCCGCGTGTAATATTTATATGTCCATTGCTCTTGGCTTCTATAAGTGCCTTTTTGCTATCAAGCAATGCGGCTTCTTTAGTCCGCAATCCAATTTCTCTGGCTAGAATTGCTACAGCTATGCCCTCTGCGGGGTGGGAGTCTTTTATCACTTCTAAAGCAGCATAAAATTCCTTGCGGCATAGTCCGCTCGGTGGCGATGTTCTGACATGTGAGCGCTCTGGAATTGTGCAGTCTATAGTTGGGCTGACAGAATGCCATTCTCCAAAATTTGATAACGTCATTACTGTATTTACAGCGCTTAATAGATTCTGGGCGTAGGATATTGAGATTTCTCCATCAATTACACGCTCAGCCAACTTTCTTCCATATTTAATTACTGAAAGTCGAGATATTTCGCTCATATCTCGAATGTTATTTAAGTCCATAAATTTTACGAACTGACTCCAGCGTTCTGTAATTGTTGCTGCAGAACTGAAAGATAAGTTTTTATCCTTCAGCACGAATTTCCCAGCTTTGCTGGGTTGCCTGGATCCAAGTCCGAGATTTCTGGCGGCCATGTGACGATTCTCCAAAAAAATTTGCTGGGCCCCGCGCCCTGATCAATTGGTAAGTTTTTCGCGAGCTAAAGCGCTCGCCGGCTTTGCGGGTGCCAGTGTTTATGCGGGTGGCGCCGCTGGAGGCTGGTTGTTTTATGGGCGGTCACTGGGAGCTATGGCGGGGCTATCGCGATCCGCCGCGTGTATGCGGCAGTCCGGCATCGGTCGTGGCGACCTGCCTGCTCTCCTCTGAGCAGGCCCCATGGCGTGACAGGCCATTTCTAGGATTTCGTCGGTTTTCGTCCGAGCTATTGCTGGCTGAAACCTACGGGGCACTAGGCGGTGCGCTCATTAAAAAGAGACCGTCTCTGTGCGGAGGCATTGGAACTGATAGGCGTCGTGGGGCAGTCGCAGGCGCAGAAATGCCAATTAAAATGCGACAACAACCGCCAGTATCAGATCAATTTTTTTGTTTCGTTTAGCCCTTATGGGCCTTCGAAACGAGGATTGGATGTTCTATTGAGTGGACGCACCTGTAGCGCGTTCACCAGTGCCGGTTATGGCCATTGATGCGGGCAGGGAGCCCTATGATTGGGTGCTGAGCCACGTTTGGCGCAGTACCGTTCTGTTGATCGCACTTAAGCGATGGAGCGTGAAAACGCTCATTTGAGATATGACAATAAATGGAATTTTGCTAGTCGTCCAGCTTGACATGGTAAATTTTTGCGAGAGGCCATGGCCCATGGCTGGCTGGACTAGATGCGTCCCGCCAGCTTGGGCTGATCGCTCGACTACTAAGCCGACAGGACCAGGCGAGCCGTTTGCGGGTCATACGCAAAATCGGTAATCGACCCATCCCTAATGCGCTCAACCGCTTCGTCAATCACATGCAGCGGCACTAGGAACCACTCCCTTGGCTTAACCGGATGGCCGAAGCGGTCTTCGATGGTCAAGTCCAGCTGCGCCGCGCCGAACAGGCGGTGGAAGATGTTTTCCAGCCTGGTGCGGTTCAGGTTGTGCAGCTTGTAAGTAGCGACCACCTCCACATCAGCCAGCAGGTAGGTGGCGTCTTTGTCTGCGCCTGCGATGCGGGTTTCCACTCGGCCTCCGGTTACGCCGATCTTGTGGATCAGCTCGCGGTGCTCGGCCACGAATGGATGGCTGGACTGGCTGCGCAGCACATAGATAGTGCCGCTTTCTATGTCGTCCAGCTCGGCTATGTCGCTGAACAGTGGGCCGGAATCTACCTTGATGAGCCGAGACCCAGCACGCCCTTCACTGTCCTTGTAGAGCGCCCGCTGTAGGGATCGTAGCAACAGATCGCTTTCCGTTTCATTGGAGTAGATGACCCGCAAACGCCCATTGGTCTCCGCATTGGGCGTCTTGTAGGTGTCGCCGACTTCGGCGACATAGGCAATGAGGCCGCTCAGAATGAAGAAGTCCCCGGCCTCGATGCTGGCGTTTTTGCCAAAGGGCTTGGTGACCCACAGTTCTTGTTTGAGGCCGGTTTCAACCTCATCAAACAGTGGCTTAAAGCTCTCGAAGTCTTTACATGGGTTCCGCGCAGCAATTTCTTCTGCCGCCTTTATTGCAGCACTGGAACGCACATGCCGCAGCACGGTGATGTCGTCCTGGTCGACGGACTCACTGCCGATGCCCAGCTCGGCGAGCAAGGCGTCCTCATCTAGGTCATCCACATTTACCGTGGCGACCGCAGTACCGGATAATAGGCCGTGACTATCCAGGCCTGCCAGTAGGGTTTGTGCCTCCGGCAGCTTGCGCAGCTGATCCAGGCGCACGGCATACAAACGCTCGAAGATGTCGCGGTCTTCGCCATGCAGTGGGGCGCGGCCGTGGGTCTGATGGAAGCGCTGAATGTCCTCGAAGCCAGCGATGATGCGTTCTTCGCGAGGAGTTCGAGTGGCTGTCTTTAGCGTAGGGACTTCTACCCCCAGCGCATCCAGCAGGTCGTCATCGTTCATATCAGCCATTGGCGGATTCCCCCTGCGCCGCTTTGGCTTGGGCACGGTAGCGTGCCAGCGCGGCTACACCTTCAGCCATGCGCTTTTCCCAGGCATCGGCAGAGTTGATGTCGGGTAGGCGGCCACGCTCGTTCTTGAACTGCAAAGCACGCTTTGCCAGATCGCGTGCTTCGTCTTCGGGAATGCTCACTTTCTTGGCCGCAATGCTGGCCTGCACCTGGCGCAGAGATTTTTCATCCATTGCCTTCGCCAGTACTGCATAGGCCGCATCGAAGGGGTTGATGCGGTCGATCAGGTCAATATCCAGCTCGCGCACGTTTACGAACTTGCGTACGCCATCCAGCAGCGCCGTGCTGCCCTGCACGTTGTCGCTACCGTTAGCATCAACCTGCGCTAGAGCCAGCTTGGCCTGCTGGGTAATGTTCATGGCGGCGATGGCGTGCTGGCGAATGGCTTCCTGGTCAACGTCGCTCAAGTCCGGGTAACGCTCGCGCACGATCTTGCCCATGCGCAGCTGGGTCAGCTCTTCCGGCAGGGTGTTTTCCTTGTCGAACAGGCCGCGCTCCAACACGGTTTTGTCCTGCAGGAAGCTGGTCACCACTTCGTTCAAATCTTCTTTGCAGATGCGCGTGGCTTCAGTGCTTTGCGGTGTGGTCAAGCCGTTGATCTCGACATGGAACTGGCCCGTGGTTTCATTCACACCCAGGTTGGTGCCACCCGCTTGATAACCCTCCGGCCCGTAATTGAAACCCTCTTTCGGTCCGGTATCTTTCGGGGTGAACTCATAGCGCGGGGCGAGCACCTGTTCCATCAGCAAGCTGGCGGAAATGGCTTTGAGCATATCGTTTACCGCTTCGGCTACAGCAGCTTGGTCAGCCATTGGTTCAGCGATCAGGTTGGTGAAGCGCGAGCGCTCCTTACCCTCGGCGTCGCGGGTGGCGCGGCCAATGATCTGTACGATTTCGGTCAGGCTCGAACGGTAGCCGATGGTCAGCGCATGCTCGCACCAGATCCAGTCAAAGCCTTCCTTCGCCATACCCAGCGCAATGATCACATCCACGTTGTCGCGGTTGTTCTTCTGCGCTGGATCTTTCAGTGCGCCGAGCACTTTGGAGCGTTTGCCTGGGTCGCTGTCATCAACCAGGTCAGCCACTCTCAGCGTGCGGCCGTCCTTGGCTTTGATGAGGTGAAAGCCGGTGGCCGGGTCGACACCCTGCCACTCGCCGAGCGCGCTCATGATCTCGTTAACCTCGCGCTCCTTGTCCTTGAGGCTCTCGCGGGCATTTACGTTTGGAATGTGGACGATGGTTTTCAGCGACGGGTCCAGAACCTTGGCGACCGCATCCACGTACCTGCCGGTGTAGAAGAAGTAGCCAATATCCAGCGACTTGAGCCAGCGATAGCCGTTGAGCTGCTCGTAGTAGGTGTACGTCACTGTCTCAAATTTATTCTCTTCCGACGGGGCCAGCACGGCCTCGCTGTCCCCACGGAAATAGGAACCGGTCATGGCAACCAGGTGAACCTTGTCACGGTTGATAAACGCACTCAGCTGGCTGCCCAGCTTGTTATCCGGGTTGGCGGAAACGTGGTGGAACTCATCGATGGCAATCAGGCGGTTATCGAAGGCGTCGATGCCCAACTCCTCCACGGCAAAGCGGAAGGTGGCGTGAGTGCAGACCAGCACCTTGTCGACGCTGTTCAGGAAGGCGCGCACGGCGTCCACTTTTGACTTGGCCACACGCGGCTCATCGATGCCTGGGGCATTGCACAGGTTCCACTGTGGGGCCACCTGCCAGTCCCAGTAGAAGCCATGTTGGCTCAGTGGTTCATCGGCAAAGCTGCCGCCGATGGAGCGTTCTGGCACCACGACAATGGCCTGCTGCAGGCCCTGGTTATTCAGCTTATCCAGCGCGATAAACATAAGTGCGCGGGACTTGCCCGATGCCGGGGGCGACTTGATCAGCAGGTACTGTTCGCCGCGCTTGGTATAGGCGCGCTCCTGCATGGTACGCATGCCCAGCTCATTGGCCTTGCTGGATGCCCCAGTGTGCGCTGTAGCAATGGATACTGACGGCACCGTATAGCTGTTGGTTGGGTTGGTCTGTTCTGTCATGGCGATTCACTGCTCATCGGTGAGCTAGCGTCCTTAATTTGTCCAACAGCCTGTTGGACAAATGGGGTGTCTAGCGAATATATGCACGTGTCATAGGTTGTCACAGCCTGCTGAGCAATTGGCTCAGGGCTTCTCCACCCGATGCTTGATGCTGTGTTCGAGCTGCTCGATTTCCTTGAGGTCGTCAGTATCGGCTTGCGCACGCTCTGCTTCCTTGCGCTGCTGGTCAAACAGCTCATAGCGCTCATGAACAACACGTTCCATTCGCTCCCGGCTGACCGCACCAGCGCCCTCGAGAATGGGTTGATCATTAAACGCCAGCATCTTGTCCACATTGTTGCGCCAGAACGCTAGGCTCAAGTCTTGGCGCTGTTTGACCCGCAACTCGGCCTGTTCCAGGAAGATCACCACCAGGCGGTTGAGGGTGTCGATTTCATCGGCCGTTAGGTAATTCTTGGCGATGATCACATCCTGTTTGCGCACGCGTGAGCCGCTCCAGGTGGTCAACGCCATATTCGGTTCACCGGGATTGGCGCGTTTCACCACCAGCTCAGCGGCAGTGTGGCCGGTTGTGGCGTAAAGCAGCTTGTTCTGCACCTCGGCAAAGAACAAGGCGGTTTCCTGCTCGTGTGCCCGATAGTCGGTACTCAGGGCAAACAGCTCGCGCACCTTCTGGTAGAAGCGTTTTTCCGAGGCGCGAATATCGCGGATGCGTGCCAGCAGCTCGTCGAAGTAATCCCAGCCGCCGGGATTCTTCAGGCGCTCATCGTCCATGACGAAGCCTTTGAGCAGAAACTCTTTGAGGTGCGTGCTGGCCCACTGCCGGAACTGGATGCCGCGTGGTGAGCGCACCCGGTAGCCGATGGCCAGGATCAGGTCGAGGTTGTACTGGGTCAGCTTACGGCGCACCTGGCGTCCGCCCTCGGTTTGAACTGTCAAGGATTCCTTGACAGTTGCCTGCGGGCTCAACTCCCCATCCTCGAAGATATTTTTCGCGTGGAGGGAGACATTCTGCTTGGTGATTTGGAACAGCTCGGCAAGCTCCAGCTGGCTTAACCAGACGCTCTCGCCCTCCACCCGCAGCTGCAGCCGGGTCTGGCCGTCTTCCGACGAGTAGAGAATCAGCTCGCTCATGCCCTTTTCCCTCGTGGCTTTTTCGGCGCGGCCTTTGCTGAATCGGCTGTCATCTTGGTGTAGAGGTCAAACAGCTTTTCCAGGCGTTCTGTGTCGTTCTTGAAACGGCGACCGATATAGATGCGTTCCAGCACTTCATCGTTGCGCTCGTGGGCGTGGCGCAGGTTGTCCGGCATTGCGTCCGGGGCGTACAGGTCGGCGATGGTGGCGGGAAAATGTGCTTCGCGGGCCAGCAAGATGTTCTCGGCGCAGGCAGTCAGATCAGATTTATTCTGTTCGGTCAGCAGCGGTACTGGGAAGGTGTTCCAGCCGAGGGTATTGGAATAGCGAAAATCGGTTTTTAGTTTGCCGCAAATAGTTCCAATCCAGACCAGATGTAGGCGTGAGGCGATGAGTGCCATATTCCAGAGCGGGGCGTCATAGAGGGCGAAGGCTTCGCTCGTCACGGTGCTTCGAGAGTCGATTAACCCGTTGGGTAAAAATGGGCGGTTCTCAGACGAAGTTCTAGGAACAGTAATCGTCCATTTTTGGGCAATGTTCATTTCCCTCATCTGGTGTGCCCGCGCAGCCATTTCATTGGCACCACTGTCTCTGCTCGCCAACCGCATCGCTCGCACGTTTTCAATACGCGGCCTAATGGTCTCGATGCGCATCGCTTCCTCTAGGTTGCAATCTTCTATCCATAAGCAATAACGCTCTAAGCCGCGAATGAACTCCGAAGATCCATAGATGCGACGAATGAAGCGTTCATGCTGCTCTAACGTTAGGCCAAGTGCATCAACTTCATCTTTGGAAAGGAGAAGGTGACCACCGTCGACGGGCTTGTTTCCAAAGCTCATTTCCGACTGCCCACTTAGTGGACGAGATGATTTTTCAACCAATACATTGGTTCCCGGCACCAAGTAAGCGTTGATGCTTACAACCTCCCTCACATCCACTACGTCGCCCTTGCCGCTATTGGCGATGGAGTAAAGATGAGCTGGCACTTTGAGTTGCGACGACAGGCCCACTATCACAACTGTCACGCCCGCGTTGTAGCTAGCGAGATTGGTCCACTTGAAGGATGTATGTGCAAATGAGATTTCGTGTCCTGTAGCAAATATCTGTGGCCAGAGAATTGGTACTTGCTGCCCTTGGCAAATTGAATTTGTGGATACAAACGCAGTCTTTGCCTTGGTCTTACGACCATAGTCGGCAGCCTTCATGAACCAGCCTGCCACATAGTCTAGTGACTTCCAGTTCTTGGTGCGGAAGGCAAAGATGGCCTCCAAATCCGCCTTCTGCTCATCAGTTTGCCAAGTGGAACCAAGATAGGGCGGATTGCCACAGATATAGGTTTCTCCTCCTTCGTTAGCGAAGTCGATTTCCGTCTGATCCAATGGTGTATTAAACAAGTCATCGCTGACCAATTTTACGCCCGTACCTGTAGGCGGGCACACACTTAGCCAGTCCAGTTGCAAAGCGTTGTGGCAGATAATCCAATTCTGCGCATTCAGCGGCAGAAATTCAGCCAGAGCATCCTGTTGCCCGCGATACAGCACATCGCACTGAAACTCGGCAATGATCAGCGCTAGGCGGGCAATCTCCGCCGGAAAGTCACGCAATTCGATGCCGCGAAAATTAGTCAGCGGGATTTCTGACTTATTGTTGGCCTCGCCCCGGCGACGATTGATTTCCGCTTCGATCTCGCGCATCTGCTTGTAGGCGATAACCAGAAAGTTGCCGGAGCCGCAGGCCGGGTCGAATACGCGGATATGTGCTATGCGTTTGCGCAGGTTGAGTAGCTTGGCTCTGTTGTCACCGGCTGCCTCCAGTTGCGCACGCAGATCATCCAGGAAAAGTGGATTCAGCACCTTAAGAATGTTGGGCACGCTGGTGTAATGCATGCCCAGGGCGCCGCGCTCTTCATCATCGGCCACGGCTTGGATCATGCTGCCGAAGATGTCCGGATTGATTTTTTGCCAGTTCAGATTGCCGGCGTGCAGCAGGTAAGTACGCGCCATGCGCGTAAAGCACGGTACTTCGGTGCTGCCTGAGAACAGGCCGCCATTTACATAGGGGAATTTGTTGGTCCAGCTAGGCAGGCGTGGTTCGGCACTGGCCCGTTCGGCTAGCTTGATGTTCATGGCGCGGAAAATTTCCGACAGCACCTGGGCTGTGTTGGAGCCGTCGCGTTCGCTGTAATGCTCAACCGTTGTGGTAAACAGTCCATCGCCAGTGAAGATGTCGGTGTCTTCAGCAAAAAAACAGAACACGAGCCGAGACATAAAGTGATTCATGTCGTGGCGGCGTTCGGCTTTGGCCCAGTCCGGGTTCTCGTTCAGCAGTTCGACGTACAGCTTGTTCAGGCGGCTGGTGGCGCGCACGTCGATGGGGTTGTCCTTGATCTCCTTGATGGTGGAGATGCCGGCCAGCGGCAGCAGGAAACCGAAGTGGTTGGGAAAATCCTGGTAGTCGCAGGTGATGGTTTCACCCGTGATCAGGTCTTCGGCCTCCAGCGTTTGCCCGTCGGTGGCAAGGATGAACTTGGCTTTGGCTTTTGTGGTGGCCGGGCTGGCGCGCAAGGCCTTGAGCGTGTCGCCCACGGTGCCGGGCTCGCATGTGGCGATATGAATATTGCTGCGCAGTAGCACGCCACCCGGTACGTCCGAGGCATTGTTATTGCCGGCGCGCAGGCGCTTGAGCGCGGTTTCCTTGTTGCCGAATGCGGCCAGGAAGGTGAACGGGAACTCCGCCGCGTCAAAGGGCTCTAGGGCCAGGTCCGAAATGGCGGACTCAATTTCTACTGCATTCATGGTTTACCACTGTCCAGATCGCTGATGCGCGAAGGCGGCGATTTTAGCCGCTAAAATTTTTGGGCGAGGGTCACATCCCGGCCGGCACATGCCGCTCTGTCGGCCTGGCGTCAGCATCGCAACTCAGCTCTGCTCAGTCGCCTCTGTTTATGCTGGATGCCACTGGCGTGCGACAGCCAGGCGCCTTGAGCCAACGAGCGGGGAATAGCCACTACACGATGCCGGGGATGATAAAGGAAGGGTGTTCAGTCGTGCTAAAAAGAACAGATGGTCGAAGCTTGGGTGCGCGTGTGAAAAACATCGGCGTGGAAGCCGCCTGCGTGCCGCACGCTTCACCTCTGCAGGAGATCGGTTTGGCCGTCCGTGTCGGCTCTTTTTAATTTTATTTTTCTTTCTTTTTAGTGGCTCAGTCTGAGCTGAGTTCCGCTCTGATTCAGCTCAGACTGAGCCTCATCAAAGGGAGGCACAGCTCAGCGTGATACGTATCTCTCTGAGCTGTGTATAACTTCATTACTCCAGTTTAAGGTTTTTCCGTAGCATGTCTCGGATGCTGGGCGGAAATCGATCCCAGTCGATGTTGACTGTTTGGCTGTCAATCTGAGAATTGCCTTCAGCCAAGTTGATTTGGACATTCAAACGTTCGATGTTGAGTATTTTGGTACACGTGATCTCATCCGCGTCCAAGGCTAGTTTGAGCTCTTTGATGGTATCGCCAGCTCGCTTTGGCACGTAAGCCCATGTTGCTAGGGTATGCGGTCGATCTGCCTTAGTGATCTGGATTTTTTCGCACAGTGTGTAATTGTTCGATCGGCCAGATTTTGTTATTAAGATTAAACCATCCGTTTCGAGAACTACCAGTGCTCGTTTGACCTGTGCAACGCTCACGCCTGACTGTTCGGCGATCCGCTCGATGCTAGGGCTCGCCATTCCAGAATGATAATTAGCGTGGGCTTTAATGACCGCATAAACAGTAAAGGCATGGGGGCCAATTCGGGCAATATCGCCCTGATCGATCATTGCTCTGAAAACATGAAACCATTGGGTTTGCGCTTTCAGCGGGAACGGGGGCAAGTCTTTAGTCATCGATGCGTGCCCCTCGCCGCTGAGCGCGCGGACGGTTCAGAATCCAGGCATAAATCTCCGTGCTGAGCCAGCCAACTGATCGGCTGTTTCCTAGGTCGTATGGGGCAGGAAAGGTTCCCGCCGCGATATCTCGGTAAATTGTGGAGCGTTTTTTTCCGCAGGCTCTTTCGACCTCGGGTAAACGCAAAAAACGGATTTCCTCAACACTTGGCGTAAGGTTAGTTATTGCAGCCATTTTTAATACTCAAATGGGTGCCTCACAGCGTCCTCATGGCTGTAAGCGCATAATTAAGAAAAGTATAAAGTGCCCTGCTGGGGTGAAATTTAAGCGAGGGCTTTATGTGAGGATAGTTTCAACTCAGCAGAAAACTGAGTCGTGGAACTAAGGGGTGACTGGCATTGGCCACGCCAACAGAATTAGCATCCTGTTTTTTCAGGGCGCAGTGAAACACTGACATCCTGCAAATCTTATGAGCTCCCCCCAAGGCGAGAAGACGCTCGAATATTGAGTCGCTCGTAGACGACTGATTGCTTAGTGGTACCGTAAAAACTCACTAAGCACCTTATGTATATCATTGTAAGGCCGTTTTGCACAAGTCCCCGGTGTTGCCATTTGTGTTGTATGCAGTTCGCTACTAGATCGGTCCACAGCTCTAAGGCTGCGGATGCGCTGGAAGTAGCCATACAGATAACCGCCTTGCCCAGGGCGGTTTGCCCGGCGACCTGTAGCATGGTCTTATTCAGTCAGCTCTTGAGCTGGTTGAGTAAGGGGCGGCTGCGCTGCTGACGCTCGCTATCGTCGGCTTCAGGTCGCGCTCGACGCCACCAGACTGCGCGCTTCGCCTTGTATTTACTGCATAAACAAAAATGCCCGTATCGCGTAATACGGGCATTTCCAGAACACCGGCAGGTACGGCCTAGTTTTAACACAGTCTGTATGTCGAGCTTTTCTTGTGGTGATGTGTCCTATTTGCCGATGAAATAGTTCTCTTTCCCCGCGCGATATACAACTGCGGGCAGTGGGTTTTTCCGCAACTGTACACGAGGATTGTGGATAAAGAACCAATCGGGAAGCTCGCTTGAAACAGCCTTCAGTGCATCACGATAATTCATGGAGTTCTTTCTTGCATCTACCCGCACATCAGGCCTTAGAATAAAAATTGGCCCGTAACTCTCAGCGGAAGTCAAAAAGCTCGGGCTCGCGGCCTTGCTCGAATCAAACTTAACGATATTGCTCTCAGAAGGCATCTTGCCGCCATGCAGGCTCGGATGATTATGAGGGTATTTAGCGATCAGCATCTTTTCATTCGACAGACCTTTTTTGAAAACCGCTTTCCGAGCTTTTGTATATTCGCGCTCTACAACCTCGACGGCTTCCTCAGGGCTGTTAGCCATATTTGAGGGCACCCAAGCTGCTATGTGGGTCATCTGCCACATAGGTGATGCACCGCCGCCCAGCAGCATCAGGCCAAGGCCAACCCCAGCTGCAGCCCCTCCACTGAACCCGGAAGGAGGGGATACTGCGCTTAAACCCACCACTCCAACATCAATGGCGTTTGCTGAAGCCCCCGTGTAGCCACCAGGCATAAAGCCTTCTTCGATTGCAATGGACCTTGGAATATCACGCATTCCGGTGATGCCCATTGCGTGCATGTAGGTCATTGCGTCAGACCACTTCTCTACAGGCGTAGTCGCTGGGTCTTGCATGTCTTCAAGTGTGTATTTTGAAGGCGCCGCACAACCTGTGAGTGAGATTGCTGCCATCAATGCGCAAATGGATTTCCTAAGCATTTTGAGTGACCCCTTTTTCAGATTGGATAAGTTGCTAGATCTCTTATCTGTGGACGCTCACGGTCTTGAGTGGTGGGTACCGTAATTTTGATATCATCATAACTGCTTCTCGAGCTTTCCTTTCGATATGGGACATGGTTTATCAAACCTTGATTTTGTCCAGATAATCCGACCATTTTTGCATCATCTCTCGGCGCTCTGGCAGAAATGAGGTTCGATCGTATGCTCGTCCCAGCGGACTTTTGACCGTGTGCGCTAGTTGATGCTCCAGCAGGTCGGGGCGAAACCCCAGAATCTCGGCGCCAATCGTCCTGGCTGTTGCACGAAAACCGTGGCCAGTCATCTCGTCGCACCCTATATCCATGCGGCGTAAGGCACTGAGGACTGCATTGTTGGACATCGGTCGGTCACCTCCGCGTGCTGATGGGAAGGCATATCGATGCCGCCCGGTTAGTGGCCTCAGATCTCGCAGAATGGCGACGGCTTGCCGGCTGAGTGGAACCAAGTGGTCTGGTCGATCATGTTTGGTGACGGTCAGCCCTTTCATTTTGTGGCCACGAATCACCCATTCGCCGGCATCCAGATCGAGTTCAGACCATTCCATGTGTCGCAGATCGCCCGGCCTGCAGAACAGCAGCGGTGCCAGTTTTAGCGCGCAGCAAACAGGTAGCGTACCGGTGTAGCTATCCAGTGCCTTCAGCAGTTCGCCGAGCTTTTCAGGGTCGGTCACTGCGGCAAAGTGTTTCACCCTCTTGGCTGGTAGTGTGCGCGACAGATTTCCTACCTGGTTGGGCGGGGTGATGCCGGCAGCTTCGGCGAACTCGAAAATCTGTTTGTAGATCTGTGCGACACGCCGCGCCGTCTCGTGAGCACCTCGCTTGATGATCCGTTGGAGGTTTTCGACCAACATGGGCGTGCTGATGCTGCTGATCGGGAGTTTTCCCAGCCATGGGTAGGCATTGAGTTCAAGGCGCTGGCGAACAGTTCGGGTGTACTCCGGGTCCCAGGAGGACTCGCGAACATTGAGCCATTGTGTAGCAACCGATTCAAAGGTGTGCTGGTGATCGAGCTGGCTAACTACTTTGGCCATGCGCCTTTGCAGCGAAGGGTCTTGGCCGCCTGCTAGCTGAACACGAGCATCGTCACGTTTGCGCCGAGCTTCCTGCAGGCCGACCTCTGGATACACGCCAAGCGCCAGGCGCTTTTCCTTTCCCAGGAAGCGGTACTTCAGTCGCCAATACCGGCCACCGTTGGGCTGAACTTCCAGGTACAGGCCCTGTTCGTCGTAAAGCCGGAAGGGCTTGTCCTGGGGCTTGGCGTTGCGGCAGTTAGTGTCTTTCAGGGGCATTGGGGGCACATCCTCTCCGAGCGAGCTGATGAGCGTTTTATGCCCCCATATATGCCCCCGTCAACCGTGGGATGCCCCGGGATTACGTGGGATAACATGGGCAATAAAAAAGCCGTAAAGCTTTGATTTCTCTAGGCTTTACGGCTTTTCTGGGTCTTCCTGGGAAGACAAAATGGTGGAGCCGGGGGGATTTGAACCCCCGTCCGCCAGTTCTCCACTGTCGGTACTACATGCTTAGCCGTGTCTATTGAGTTAACCCTCAGCCGCCCGACGGGCAGGGTGCATTGGGCGAGTTGTGTAAGTTTTAGCCACTTCGTCCACAACGTACTACGCGGCGATCCTGTTCTGCATGACAATCACTTCAGGTTTACAGGCATCCCCTAGTGATCGCTGGAGCCGAAGCTACCAGAAGGACTAGTCGCGCCGCTTACGCAGCGAGAGCGTAGCCCTCGTAGTTTTCGTCATTGGCAACTATAGAAAGTTGCAACAGTTGATTTACGACTTCTGTTACCAAGTCGGCATGCACCTCGAGCTTCGCTACCGGCGTCGAATCCTAATCGACCCCAAAACTTTTCGGTTACAGATAGGACGTCGAGTGTACGGCAAAGGTTCCTCAGCGTCGACTGCGGATTCCATCGCGGGAAGCTATGATGGCGCCTCGCATCTGCCCGCGCCCTCTGCAAAGGAGCTGTAATGCCGAGTTCTAGCCGCTACCCTCTACGTCAGTGGATCTGGCGAGCGTTCGTGCAAAGCGCGCTGATCCCGCTGATTCTGGTGGAGTCGGTGCTGATCGCGGTGTATCTGTTGAGCAATCAGGCGATTCGTGACGCGCAGATCGAGCATCTGCAGGAAACGGCCGTGAAGGATCTGGCCAGCGCCGCGCTGCGCGAAGCGCAGATCATCGACGGGCGGCTGCGCTCTATCGAGTCGCTGGTGCAGGTGTACCGCGACGGCGCTCTCAAAGCGCTGCTCGATACCCGTTTCCAGGCCGATGAGCTTGAGCGCCAACGCCATGCTGTTACTGACAGTGGCGTGTTCTATACCCGCAGCGATGACGGGCGCGCAGCATCCTTCTATGCCAACAGCACGCCACTTGCTCAGCAGGATCACGCCAAGGTCATGCGCCTGTCGCAACTCGATCCGCTGATGCGTTCGATCCTGCAGGCCAGCCCGCTGGTAGCGGCGCTGTATTTCAATACCTGGGACAGCTACAACCGCATCTATCCCTGGTTCGATACGCCCGCGCAGTATCCCCACGACATGGTGATACCCGATTACAACTTCTATTACCTCGCTGACGCCAAGCACAACCCCGAACGCAAGGTGATATGGACCGAGGTTTACCTCGACCCGGCAGGCCTGGGATGGATGATGTCGGCCATCGCCCCGGTGTATCGCGAAGACTTTCTCGAAGGCGTGGTCGGTCTCGACGTGACCGTGGGCCAGATACTGGGCGAGATTGCCGAACTCAACGTGCCTTGGCAGGGCTACGCGATGCTGGTCAGCCATGACCACAACATCATGGCGTTGCCGAAGGCAGGGGAGCTGGATTTCGGTCTGCGTGAGCTGACCCAGTACTCCTACGAAGAGGCCGTGCGCCGTGAAGTACTCAAGCCCGAGGACTTCAACCTGGCCAAGCGCGAGGGTATGGAGCCATTGCTTCAGGCGATGAACGAGGGCAATGGCAACGTGCAGGAAGTGCTGCTCGGCGGCCGCAAGCAGCTGGTGGCCTGGAGCGAAATTCCGCAAACCGGCTGGCGCTTGCTGTTGGTGGTGGACGAGGAGCAGATCTTCCATGACACCAACCAGTTGGCCGAGCGTTACATGCAGATCGGCTATCTGCTGATTGCCGGCCTGGCGGCGTTCTATCTGTTGTTCTTCGCCCTGATGTGGCTGCGTTCGCGCAACCTCAGCAAGCAACTTGCCGAGCCCATCGATGGCATCGTGGACATGGCGACCAGCCTGGGGCAGGGCAAATATTTACCAGCCGTGCCGGACAGTCATATCGCCGAGGTCAGTCGCCTGGCTGACGCCGTGCAGCAGGCCGGCAAGCAACTCAAGGCCAGCGAGCATGAGCGGCAGGAGGCGCAAAGTATTCTGCAACTGGTGCTGGAGAGTACAACTGAAAGTCTCTGGCAGATCGATACCACCGACCTGACCATTGATCTCAGCGAGCGCTTCGTCCGGCGTTTTGGCCTGGGAGCGAATCACTTGACGCTGAGCGAGTTCAACCAGCGCGTACACCCCGATGATCTGGAACGTCTGCGTCACCTGCGCAAGCTATTCGCTGACAGTGGCGAAGAGTATTTCGACGCCGAGTACCGCTATCTCGATTGCCGCGGTGATTACCTCTGGCTGCTCAGCCGTGGCAAGGTCCTGGCGCGTGACGCGAGCGGCTGGCCACTGCGTATTGCCGGTACGCACGTTGACATCACTCGGCTCAAACAGGTGCAGGAAGAACTGCGCCACGCCAGCCTTGAAGCGCTTGCGGCCAGCCAGGCCAAGAGTCGCTTTCTGTCGAGCATGAGTCACGAACTGCGCACGCCGCTCAACGCCATCCATGGCTTCGCCCAGTTGATCGAGATGGAGGTGCAGGACAAGCACGACGCCAAACTGGAGACCGATTACGCGCGCGAAATCGTCACCGCCAGTCGCCATCTCACTTCATTGGTCGACGACATTCTCGATCTGTCGAGCATCGAGAGCCGGCGTCAGCAGCTGCAGTTCCAGCCGATCGAAATCGGCGCGCTACTCAACGGTTGTGCCGAGCTGGTGCAGCCTGAAGTGCAGCAGAAACAGTTGCAACTGCAGGTGATGGAGGCAGCCAATCCGCCCTTGTTCGTACAGGGCGACCCGCGCCGGGTACGGCAGATTCTGCTCAACCTGCTGTCCAATGCGATCAAGTACAACAGCCCGCGCGGCATGATCCGCATGGGCTACGAGGTGCGTGCCGATTGTGTGCGGTTGTGGGTTGATGACACTGGACCGGGGCTTTCCAGCGAGCAGCAGGCGCAGCTGTTCCAGCCTTTTCAGCGTCTCGGCCGGGAAAGCTCGAATATTCCCGGTACCGGCATCGGGCTGGTGCTCTGCCGCGAGCTGGCCACGTTGATGGAAGGCGAAATCGGCGTGCGTAGCGAGCCTGGTGTCGGTAGTCGTTTCTGGCTCGACATCCCCAGTGCGGCCAGCCCTGATGTGTTCGGCGACGAGACTGCCGAGGTGCCGGCGCAGGCCGTGAAAAGTCTGGTGCAGGTGCTGTGCGTGGAGGATCATCCCGCCTGCATGAAGATCCTGCAGGCATCGTTGCGTGAGTTTGCCGAGGTCAGGGGCGTGAGTTCATGCCAGCGGGCATTGGCCGAATTGCAGGAAAGTGAGCCGGCACTGGTGTTGCTGGATATCGACCTGCCTGACGGCAATGGGCTGGATATTCTCGACGCCATGCGCGCTGAGCCGCGTTTGCGTGATGTGCCGGTGATGGTGATCAGCGCGGTGGCCGATGCACGGTTGTTCGAGGATGCCAAAGCGCGCGGCGCTTCGGCCTGCCTGAGCAAACCGGTGGATCTGCAGGAGGTGCGTCAGGTCGCGCTGGGCTTGCTGTACAGCGGTTATTGAGCAAGCCCAGCGTGATTCATTCGCTGGCGGCCAGCAGGTCGAGGGCTTCGCCCAGCACCTTGACCGACTCGGCATGATCGCCGGCCTTGTGCAGGGCTTCACCTTCGGCGCGCAGCTCCTGCACCTTGGCCAGCACCTCTGGGTCGGCAGGCGGATCGCTTTGCAACAATGCATCGATCTTGGCCATATCCTGCGGGCAATGCATGGCCCACAGTGGCAGGCTGATCAGGGTTGCGGCGAGAAACATGAGCGTGCGACGCATGGTGACTCTCCTGAAACGGGTGGCGGGAATCTCAGTATAGAAGCCTGTCGTCAGTGCATTGGTATGTTAGTAGTGATACCAGCGCAGCTCCAGCTTCACTTCGTTAACCGGGCTGGCCAGTTGGCTGAACTCGCGCTGGGCGCTCAGGCGCAGGCCGAGGTTGCGTGACATTTCCCACTGTTGGTTGAGCGACAGGCGCCGGCGCACTTCGCCGTTGTGGAAGTAGTCGCCGGCTGCCTCCAATGTCAGGTTACCCAACGGGTTGCGCCACAGCAGCCCGCTGTTGAAGCCCAGCGCCGGGGCGATCACGGCAGCGAAATCCTCGTTGTATTCCAGACGCGCGGTGCCGAGAGCGAAGCCGAGCAGGTCATCGTGCAACTGCCAGGTGGCACCGGCGCCGCCGCTGATATGGCCTACCAGCCGGGTGTCGCCATCTTCGCCGAGTACCCGCTCCAGGCCGCCGCCCACCTGCCAGGACAGCGGCTGCAGCAGGGCATTGCGCGGTGTCAGCGAGCGGATGTTGGCCAGGTCCAGGCGTTGCAGTTGCCAGTGGTTGTTCTCGTACTGACGCAGCTTGAGCTGGAAGATCTCGATCTGTGCGCCGAGCGGGAAGCCGTCTAGGTTGTCGTTGAGGTCGTGGTAGGCCATGCGCAAGCCGTACTCGGCAAAGGCGCGATCGTCGCGGCTGCCGCCAGCCAGTTGCCAGGTGCGCGACTCATGGCCTTCCTCAGGTAGCGGCGGGCGCTCGACCTGCAAAGGCGGTGGCGGGTTACGGTTGATCGCACCGAGCAACTGGAAGCTGCGCTGGGCGTTGCTGCTGCGTTCTTCATCGTTGGCGTGGTAGCGCACCAGGCGGAAGGCGGCGTCCTGGATCAGCGCGCGGCGTTCGGTGGGCAGGGCGAGAAAGTCGCTGTCATCAAGCAGCGCCGGGTCTTGGCTCAGGCGCAGTACCCAGGTTTTCTCGTCGCTATTAAGCGGTTCGGCGCGCGCCAGCAGTTCGCGCTCGCGCGAGGGGCGATAGTCGATGCGCTCGATCAGCCCAGCATCCTTGACCGCACGCACGGTATCGGTGGGGATGGCGGTGAGCGGGAAATGCTCGGTCAGCTCGATGCCGGGGCGGGCGATTTCCAGCAGCTCCAGCAGGCGGTAGGAGCAGTTCTCGTCGAAGAAGAAGTAGTCGAAGCGGATCTGCTTGAGCTCCCAGACGTGTTCGACCATGCGCGTGGTTTCTTCCGCCGTCAGGTTCAGCCGGTACTCCCACAGGTCACGGTTTTCCAGGCGGTTGTACTCGCTGAGCTTCTCGCGATACGGCACCAGGGCGAACAGGCCGGGATAGCCGCCCATCAGGCCACGCCAGGCATAGAGAATGCTGTTGTCGTCGCCTTCGATGAAGGCGCCGAAGTTCAGCGCATAGCTCAGCAGCGCGGTGTTGTGGCTGTCGATATCGGGCTGGTCGATGCGCAGCAGGGTATGGCCGAACATCGACGAGGGGCTGTTCAGGTAGGCCGCCGGGAACACCAGCACCGTGCTGTGCGGATTGACGTCGGCGATCCAGTTTCGGTATTCGGCGCAGTCCGGTCTGGGCAGGTCATCGAGCTGCAATTGCGCCTTGAGCCAGCGGGTACGCGCCGGGTAGACGCATTGCGGGTGGCGGTCGCCCAGTTCAGCGGGTTGGTACAGGGCCTTCAGGGTCGCCTGCAGTTCGGCTGCAGGGTTGCTGTCGCCATCTTCTGCGAGAAAGAAATCGTCGTCGTCGACATAGCTGCGCCAGCCGCCGAGCTTGCCGGTTTCATAGTGGCCAAGGGCGATCCAGTAGGGATCGTTGGCCAGTTGTTCGAGCGTGGCGGCATGCAGGGGAAGACTGAGGCTCAGGGCAAGGACGGCGAATATCCGTTTCAAGATCGCTGTTCTTCTGGTCATGGCGATGGCCGAGCTTTGGCCAGGCTGTCGATTGGTGTCAAGGCAGTCGAACAAGACATTTCGCGCAAGTGCTGACCGGCGTCAGTCACGTGCTTCGTGCTGCGCATCACACTGAGCGCTCTTCAACGCTAGGAGACTGCTCATGGCTCACCGTGATGTGCTGGACGCTCTGCTGCATGACTACACCACCCGCGCGGAGGCGATTCGCCGCGATCTGGGGCGCAGCCACTCGGCGGATTTCGCCGAACAGGCGCAGCAGCGGCAGAACGACGAAGTGCTCGACGCGCTGCTGGTCGAGGCCGAACATGGCCTGCTGCTGGTGCGCCAGGCGCAGCAGCGCCTGGCCGAAGGGCGTTATGGCGAGTGTCTGTGTTGTGGCGAGCCGATCGAAGCGGCACGCCTGGCAGCCCTGCCGGTTGCCGAATACTGCTTGCGCTGCGCCGAGGATCTTGGCGATTACAGCAGCCAGGCGGCCAGGCTGAAGTAGAACAAGAGTGTGCACAGGTCGGTGACTGCCAGGGTCACCGGCCCTGCGGCGATTTTGGGGTCAAGTCTCAGTGCGTGCAGCAGCGTCGGTACGCTGAGGCCGAGCAGGCAGGCAGCGCCGAGCGACAGCAGAATGCTGGCGCCGATGATCAGACCGGTCCAGGCTTCGCCGCGCCAGAGCCAGACGATCAATGCCACCAGGCTGCCGCAGGTGGCGCCGAGCAGCAGCGCGGTCGGCAGTTCATGGCGCAGGCTGCGCAGGTACCAGGCGAGATCGGGCCGCACGCTGCGCAGGGCCTGGATGGTCACCGACATCGATTGCATGCTCACGCTTTCGCCCAGGCCCAGCACCAGGGTGAGAAAGAATGCCAGGACGATGCTCTTGGCCAGTGTGAGCTCGTACAGGCTGGCCAGCAGGGCGCAGAGGGTGCCGCTGGCGATGGTCGCCAGCAGCCAAGGTACGCGCAGGCGAAAGGCCCAGAATGGCGAGGCGTTGCCAACCTGGGCGACGTGAAAACCCAGGGTTTCGAACAGCGCATCGGCTTGGTTGCGCTGACGCAGGTCGTGGCTTTCCTCATTGAGCAGGGCGATATCCACCAGGCCGCACAGGCGCTGCTGCTCGTCCACCACCGGCAGCGCCAGGAAACGGTGACGGATCAGCATCTGGCAGGCATCAAGGATGGTCGCGTGATTGGGCAGCGCGATGATGGCCGTATCCATCAGTTCGACCAGCTTGGTGTCCAGCGGAGCGGTGAGCAGACGACGGCTGGGTAGCACTCCGATCAGACGCTGCTCATCGTCAACCACATAGAAATAGATGATGCGCTCGCCCAGGCCTTGGATCCGTATGTCCTCCAGCGCCTCGCGCACGCTGAGCTGATGATTGAGTGCGGCATAGTCATGGCGAGCGACATGCAGGACGGGTAGATGCAGGTGATCGGCTCTGGGCATGGCGGCTTTCGCGTGAAGGACGGTGATGGGCAGCTTATTACGCGCTCGGATTTTTCATCCTGAGCTGAATCAAGCCTTGATCCCTTTCGCGCCACAGGCCCAGAATCACCCCATGTTTTGCGGAAACTTCCGCCCGCTATAAGGATCGCCAATGTCCAAGCGTAGCCTCGATGCTTTGCGCCTTGCTCCCGACTCACTGACCCGCCCCTTCGCCCCCGAGCAGTTCAACTTCAGCAGTACCGATGATCTCGAACCCTTCCGCGGCGTACTGGGTCAGGCCCGCGCGGTCGAGGCCCTGCAGTTCGGCGTGGCCATGCCGCGCCCTGGCTACAACGTGTTCGTCATGGGCGAGCCGGGTACCGGACGCTTCTCCTTCGTGCAGCGCTACCTCAAGGCCGAAGCCAAGCGCATGGAGACGCCGGCCGACCGGGTCTACGTCAATCATTTCGACGAGCCGCGCGAGCCGCGCGCGCTGGAGCTGCCAGCCGGCACCGCGAGTGCTTTCATCGCCGATATCAACCAGTTGATCGACAATCTGCTGGCCACCTTCCCGGCGGTGTTCGAAACGCCGACCTATCAGCAGAAGAAAAGCGCCATCGATCGCAGTTTCAACAAGCGCTACGACCAGGCGCTGGATGTGATCGAGAAGCTGTCGCTGGAGAAGGGCGTGGCCCTGTACCGCGACAGCACCAATATCGCCTTTACCCCGATGGCCGACGGCAAGGCGCTGGATGAAGCCGAGTTCGCTCAGTTGCCGGAAGCCGAGCGCGAGCGCTTCCACTCCGATATTGCCGCGCTGGAAGAACGCCTCAACGAGGAGCTGGCCAGCCTGCCGCAGTGGAAGCGCGAGTCGAGCAACCTGCTGCGCCAGCTCAATGAAGAGACCATCACTGTCGCGTTGCAGCCCTTGCTGGCGCCATTGTCGCAGAAATACGCGGAAAACGCCGGCGTTTGCGCCTATCTGCAGGCCATGCAGATCAATCTGCTGAAAACCGCCGTCGAGCAACTGGTGGATGTCGACAAGGCCGACCCGCAGCTGCGCAAGCTGCTGGAGGAAATGTACTGCCCGAGCCTGGTGGTTGGTCACCACGCCAACGGCGGTGCACCGGTGGTGTTCGAGTCGCACCCGACTTACGACAACCTGTTCGGCCGCATCGAGTACAGCTCCGATCAGGGCGCGCTGTACACCAGCTACCGTCAGCTGCGCCCCGGCGCGTTGCACCGCGCCAACGGTGGCTACCTGGTGGTCGAGGCGGAAAAACTGCTCAGTGAGCCCTTCGTCTGGGAGGCGCTAAAGCGCGCCCTGCATTCACGCCAGTTGAAGATGGAGTCGCCGCTGGGCGACCTCGGCCGCATCGCGACCGTCACCCTCAACCCGCAGGTCATTCCGCTGCAGCTGAAAGTCATCATCATCGGCTCGCGTCAGCTCTATTACGCGCTGCAGGACGCCGATCCGGACTTCCAGGAGATGTTCCGCGTACTGGTCGATTTCGACGAGGACATCCCGCTCGCCGAAGAAAGTCTTGAGCAATTCGCGCAACTGATGAAAACGCGTACCTCGGAAGAGGGCATGGCGCCGTTGACCGGTGCCGCGGTGGCGCGCCTGGCTACTCACAGCGCGCGTCTGGCCGAGCACCAGGGTCGCCTGTCAGCGCGTATCGGTGACCTGTTCCAGCTGGTCAGCGAGGCCGACTTCATTCGCCAGCTTGCCGGGGAAAGCATCACCGACGTCGGCCATATCGAGCGCGCGCTCAAGGCCAAGGCCACCCGCACCGGACGTGTATCGGCGAGGATCATCGACGACATGCTGGCCGGCATCATTCTCATCGACACCTGCGGCGCCGCCGTCGGCAAGTGCAACGGCCTGACCGTGCTGGAGGTCGGTGACTCGGCCTTCGGTGTGCCGGCGCGGATTTCCGCCACCGTCTATCCGGGCGGCAGCGGCATCGTCGACATCGAGCGTGAAGTCAGCCTTGGTCAGCCAATTCACTCCAAGGGCGTGATGATCCTCACCGGCTTCCTCGGCAGCCGCTACGCCCAGGAATTTCCGCTGGAGATTTCCGCCAGTATCGCCCTGGAACAGTCCTACGGTTACGTCGACGGCGATAGCGCCTCGCTCGGCGAGGTGTGCACGCTGATCTCGGCGTTGTCGCGCACGCCGCTCAAGCAGTGCTTTGCCATCACCGGGTCGATCAACCAGTTCGGCGAGGTACAGGCGGTCGGCGGCGTCAACGAGAAGATCGAAGGCTTCTTCCGCCTGTGCGAGGCGCGCGGCCTGACTGGCGAGCAGGGGGTGATCATCCCGCACTCCAACGTCGCCAACCTGATGCTCGATGACCGTGTGCTGCAGGCAGTGCGTGCCGGCCAGTTCAACGTCTATGCCGTGCGCCATGTCGACGAGGCGTTGAGCTTGCTGGTCGGCGAGGCGGCCGGGCACCCGGACGAAAAGGGGCGCTTCCCCAAAGGTAGCGTCAACGCCCGTGTGGTCGAGCGTTTGCGCGATATCGCCGAGATCGGGCTGGAAGAAGAGCCCAAACCGGCCGACGCGGACAAGGCGAAAGCCGAAGCCGAGGCGGCAGCGGCGAAACCGGCCAAGGCGCCACGGCGCAAGAAAGGTGAGGGCGAAGGCGCAGCGAGCTGATCATATCTTGCACGATTGTCCCGGATTGCCCGGGACAGGCGCGCAGGCGTTCTTGCTCACGCCTCATGCACAGAGTTATCCACAGATTGCGTGGATAACTTTGGCCTTCACAGTGCGACCGCTCGGGGTGTAGGCTGGAGCCTGGATTCCGCGAGGGTCGCCGCCATGCCGCGCAGCCTCTGCCTCACCCGCCAATGCCTGGGCCTGGTCACTCGCATCGAATGCGTGATCAGGCCACTGGCAGGAGACAACGGACGTTGGACACTGCTTTGCGCCGCCGGTATGTCGGGAGCACAGCCTTCGGCTATCAAGGCGCAGGGCCCGTTCTATGGGCCCTCTGTCGCTGAAGGGGTGCTTACGGCGATTGCCGAGAGCCTAGTCCTGCAAGGCTACGTAGAATGCTACGAACCGCCGATCTGGTGTCTGCACTTGCAGGCCGAGTTGCGTCGTGTCAACGGCGAACGCCACAGCCATGGCGGTGTATTTCAGCCGCAGCCCGAGACTGACGGGCAGAGCTGAAACGCCTGAAACAAGGCGCGCCAGGGCCAGCTGGGCGAGACTGCAGGGCTGTGGTTATCCACAGTGCGTTGGGCATCTTCTGCTGGTGCTGGGCGATGGGTATACTCGCCGCGATTTTCCCCTTCTTCAGTGAGTCCTCCATGGAACGCTTCATCGAAAATGCCATGTATGCATCGCGCTGGTTGCTGGCGCCGATCTACTTCGGTCTTTCTCTCGCTGTGCTCGCCTTGTCGGTCAAGTTCTTCCAAGAGCTTTATCACATCCTGCCGCAGATCTTTTCCCTGGCCGAAGCCGACGTGATCCTCAAACTCCTGTCGCTGATCGACATGGCGCTGGTCGGTGGGCTCCTGGTGATGGTGATGCTGTCCGGCTACGAGAACTTCGTTTCACGCCTGGATATTCACGAAGGCACCGAGAAGCTCAGCTGGCTTGGCAAGATGGACTCCAGCTCGCTGAAGATGAAAGTGGCGGCGTCCATCGTGGCGATTTCCTCCATCCACCTGCTCAAGGTGTTCATGGATGCGAAAAACTACGATCTGGAGTACCTGAAATGGTACGTGATCATTCACCTGACCTTCGTTGGCTCGGCCTTCGCCATGGGCTATCTGGACAAGGTCACCAAGCACGACTGACTTGGACTGATCGGAAGCCGCTTAACAACCGCCCGTCCGAACGTGACGGGCGTTTTGCTTTCTGGGCTTGAGCTTTTTCTTTGTTATACAAGAATTGTTTTTGTATAAGTTCTTGTATAGTCAAGGCCGGAGGCAAGCCTGATGAACCTGAATGATCTGTCCACCCACGCCCAAGCCGGGCGCGTCGACGAACTCAATCTGATCTCCCTAGAAGGTGGCATTTATCTGCTCGAAGCGCGGATGGAAGGACGTGCCCACCCGATTCTTACCGACCAGGGCAGTACGCTTAACCTGCGTTCGATAGAGCATGCGCGTGACGTGCTGCAGGAAATGCCGGCGCTGCCATTCTTCCTGGTGCACAGCTCGGTACATGACGAGATGTGCGGCATGCCATCGGCTGACAACAGCCTGCGCGTGCCCATCGCCTTCCGTTCTGGCTGGTGACGGCTGCCTTGGCACCGGCCGCGACGCTGCAGGGCAGAGCCTTGGCAGTCGTGGAACTGAAGACCCGCGGAGTCGACGCTGACGCGCGATGTCATCTGCGCCGCCATCCGAACATGGCGGTCGTGCTGTGGTGATTGCGCGCCGTCTGATTCTGCTCCTGGGCGATCAGCTCACCCAAGGTCTTGGTGCCTTGGGGGATATCGACCCGGTACATGATCATGTTCTGCTGGCCGAGGTGATGGAGGAGGCCAGTCATGTACCGCATCACCCGAAGAAGATCGTTCTGATCTTCAGCGCCATGCGCCATTTTGCCGAGGCGCTGCGCCAGCAGGGCATCACGGTGCATTACGACCCTGGATGACCCTGACAATAGCGGCTCGCTCCCTGGCGAGCTGCTGCGTTGGACGCAGCGGCTCGACCCTGCCGAGGTGCATCTGACCGAGTGTGGTGACTGGCGTCTGGAGCAGTCGCTGCGCCACTGCGGCGTGCCGATTCACTGGCATCAGGACAATCGCTTTCTCTGCACCCGCGATGGGTTCGCCGCTTGGGCGAAGGGGCGCAAGCAGCTGCGCATGGAGTTCTTCTACCGTGAAATGCGCCGTGACAGTGGTCTGTTGCTCAACGCTGACGGCACGCCTGCAGGTGGCGCCTGGAACTTCGACGCCGACAACCGCAAGGCGCTGCCCAAGGGCGTGCGTCCGCCGGCGCCGCTGCGCGTCGAGCCGGACGCCATCACGCGTGACGTGCTGACCTTGGTCGGGCAGCGTTTCGCCAACCATTACGGCAGCCTGGAGGGTTTCGATTACCCGGTAACGGCGGAACAGGCCGAGCGCCTCTGGCAGCATTTTCTCGACAACGGCCTGGCCGACTTCGGCGATTACCAGGACGCCATGGCCGATGGCGAACCCTTTCTCTTTCACTCGCGTATCAGCGCGGCGCTGAATATCGGCCTGCTCGACCTACGGCGGATCTGCGCAGAGGTGGAGGCGGCCTATCGCGCCGGCGACGTGCCGCTGAACGCCGCCGAAGGTTTCATCCGTCAACTGATCGGCTGGCGCGAGTACGTGCGCGGCATCTACTGGCTGCGCATGCCGGAGTACGCCGAGGGCAACCGTTTCGGCAATTCACGTGTACTGCCAGAGTTCTACTGGACCGGCAAGACGCGGATGAACTGCATGCGTCAGGCCATCGGCCAAACCCTGGAACATGCCTACGCGCACCATATCCAGCGCTTGATGATCACCGGCAACTTCGCCTTGCTCGCGGGTATCGCGCCCAAGGCCATCTGCGACTGGTACCTGGCCGTGTACATGGACGCCTTCGACTGGGTGGAACTGCCCAACACCCTGGGCATGGTGATGCATGCCGACGGTGGCTACTTAGGTTCCAAGCCGTATTGCGCCAGCGGCCAGTACATCAAGCGCATGTCCAATCATTGCCAGGGCTGCAGCTACAAGGTGAGCGAGAGCACCGGTGAGTCGGCCTGCCCGTTCAACGCGCTGTACTGGCATTTTCTGATGCGCCACCGCGAGCCCCTGGAGCGCAACCCGCGTATCGGCATGGTCTACCGCAACCTGGCGCGCATGACCGAGGCCAAGCAGCAGGCGCTGTGGGACTGGGGCGAGCGCCTGTTGGCGAAACTTGACGCCGGAGAAATGCTGTGAAGAAGAGCGAGCTGCCGGTGAAGACCTGTGCGGTCTGCGGGCTACCGTTCACCTGGCGCAAGAAGTGGGCGCGCTGCTGGGAGGAGGTGCGTTACTGCTCCGAGCGCTGCCGACGTGGGCGTAAGCCGGGAGCAGCCTAGGTACCCGCGGCGAGCAACGCCGAGCTCTGTATCTGTGCTAGTCTGGCCGGCCTTTTTCACAGCCCCAAGCGGAGCCTTTCATGTCCGAATTCAACTTCAGCCCCGATCTGTCCTCCGATGAAGGTCGCGTCAGCTACGGCATCGGTCGTCAACTCGGTGGTCAGTTGCGTGACAACCCGCCGCCCGGCGTGGACCTGACTGCCATCCTCGCCGGTCTGACCGACGCGTTCAGCGGCCAGGCCAGCCGTGTTTCCGAAGCCGAGCTGGGCGCCAGCTTCAAGGTCATCCGCGAAATCATGCAGGCTGAAGCGGCCGCCAAGGCCGAAGCCGCTGCTGGCGAAGGTCGTGCCTACCTGGCCGAAAACGCCAAGCGCGAAGGCGTGACCGTATTGGCGTCCGGCCTGCAGTACGAAGTGCTGGTCGCTGGCGAGGGCGCCAAGCCGTCCGCCGAGGATCAGGTGCGTACCCACTACCACGGCACGCTGATCGACGGCACCGTGTTCGACAGCTCCTACGAGCGCGGCCAGCCGGCTGAATTCCCGGTTGGTGGCGTGATTCCGGGTTGGGTCGAGGCGCTGCAACTGATGGGCACCGGCAGCAAATGGCGCCTGCACGTGCCGAGCGAGCTGGCCTACGGCGCCCAGGGCGTCGGCAGCATCCCGCCGCACAGTGTGCTGGTGTTTGATGTCGAGCTGCTCGACATCCTGTAAGCGAAATCGGCAGGCGGATCGTAGGGTGGGCAATGCTGTTTTTGCCACCATCGCGACCACGGTGGACGGGTGAAGCGTCGTCCACCCTACGCTACGTACGAAACGGCCCTTCTGCAGCGCAGAAGGGCCGTTTTGTCTTTCAGGATGGACGCAAGGCCCGTGCGTAGCAGTACAGAAACAGGCTGCGCACCAGCTCTTTGAGCACGATGGGCTCGCTGGAGCTGAGCTCGTGCAGGTCCAGGTCGCCCTGGTCGCGCAGCTCGTCCAGGGCTTCTTCTTCCAGCATGGCGCAGACTTCCCCGGTTTCGCGGTTGAGGATGCGCAGGTAGGGATGCGGGCGGTCCAGCCAGGCATCGATCAGGTAGGTCATGGCAGGTCTCCTTGGCCGTCATTACGTAACTGAGAATAATTCCTACTACATAAATAGCAAGGGTTAATTGCGACCTTTTGTCGTTTACCTGTTTTCAGTGGGAGCGGACATGTCGAATGCTTGTCCGCCCTGTGTACCTTCCCGCCAGCGAGCTGGAGGGCCGCAGCCTGCGTCACGGCGTCCATTCTGCCGCGCAGGCCGTAGATGCTGGGGCGAGCCGCGTGCTGCGTGCCACGCCGGTTCGCAGGTTGGCTCAGGAGCCCAGACGGCGAGTCACTTCGCCCAGTTGCCCGGACATGTCATGCAGGTTGCGGCTGGCCTGCTGCGTGCGCTCGACGTCGTCCTGGTTGGCGCTGGCGATGGCGGTCAGCTCGGTGAGGTTGCGTGAGATGTCCTCGGCTACCGAGGTCTGCTCTTCGGCGGCGGTGGCGATCTGCTGGTTCATGTCGCGGATGGCCTCTACCGCCTCGGTGATGCGCTGCAGCATGGCGCCCGCCTCGGTGACCTGGGTCACGCCCTGTTCGCTGCGCTGCTGGCCGCTCTCGATGGCGCGCACGGCATTCAGTGCGCCGTTCTGCACGGTATCGATGATCTGGTTGATCTCGGCGGTGGATTCGGCTGTGCGCTGGGCCAGGGTGCGCACCTCGTCGGCGACCACGGCGAAACCACGGCCCTGTTCGCCGGCGCGCGCGGCCTCAATGGCGGCGTTGAGCGCCAGCAGGTTGGTCTGCTCGGCGATGCCGCGGATCACTTCCAGCACCTTGCCGATACGCCCGCTGTCGCTTTCCAGGCGACGGATCACCTCGGCGGTGTTGGCGATCTCGCCGCGAATGTCGGTGATGGTGGCGATGGTCGACTGCATCACCGTGCTGCCCTGGCGGGCTGAGTCGTCGGCATCGTTGGCCGCGTGCGCGGCATCAGCGGCATGGCGCGCGACTTCCTGGGCGGTGGCGGACATCTCGTGCATCGCGGTGGCGACCTGATCGGTACGCTCGAACTGCTCGCTGACGCCCTCGGTCATGCGTGAGGCGATGGCGTTCAACTCGCTGCTGGCGCTGTCGAGGTTCTGCGTGCTCTGGTGCAAGCGCTCGCTGGTGCTGGCGAGAAAGTCGCGCAGGGTGTTCGCGGCGCGCGCCAGCAGGCCCAGCTCATCCTGCCGAGTGCTTTCCACGCGCTGGCCGAAGCGACCCTGGCTGAGCTGGTCGACATGGCCGATCAGGTGGCGGATGGGGATGATCAGATTGCGATTGACCAGCCACAGGCTGAATACGGCGATGACCAGGGCGGCAGCCAGCATCACGAGGGTGCCGCTGAGAATGGTGCGCGCGGCGCTGGCGTTGATCTGCTCGGCCTGGCTCAGGCTGTTCTGGCGCAACTGCTCGACCAGTGCAGTCATCTGCTCACTGGCGGCGCGGTCGATGCCTTTGACGGCTTCATCGCCGGCCCTGGCATCGGCACCAGCGGCCACGAAGGCGTCGCGGCCCTTGCGGTAATTGCCGCCGAGCGCCTGATGTTCGCTGCGCAGGCGCTCGACCTGCGTCTTCAAGGCCGGGTCGGCAGCGGCGACCTGGGTCAACTGGCCGAGAATGTCCTGCACCTTGCGCTCCTGCGCTTCGAACTGGCTCCAGTAGCGTTGCAGGTTGGCGCTGTCCTGACCGCGCAGCAGGACGTTCTTCCATTCCTGCACCTGGATCTTGAATTCGACGTTGGCCGCATCGATCAGGCGCGAAGATTCCAGCGGCCCATCGAGCAGGCCGCGATAGGACTGAATGCCGCTGGAGAGGAAGCTGAAGCAGGCCAGTGCGGTGATCAGGATCAGCGCCAGACTGCCGCCGAGCAGGGCGAGAATCTGCGCGCGCAGGGATTTTTGCAGGAACATGATGGGATGCCTCGGAGGTCAGGCGGAGCGGGACATAATCAGCGTAGTCGGTGAATGTTGCAGATTTGTGAAATGTCTAGGCGAGTCCGGCAAATGGCCATGAACAGGCCTGGCATTGTCGGGGATTCTGATACTTGAATGATTGCGCAATCATCTTAATCTGACTCGGGTTGTCCATTTTCGGCGGCCCAACGGGTGCGTCGAGTTTCATCACGAGGAAGATGTCATGACCGATAACGCCACCCCACGCGCCGACGATGACCGTATCACCTGGCTCAGCCTGCGCTCGGTAGCGCTGCCGCTGGCCAACCCGATCAGCGATGCCAAGGTGCTCACAGGTCGGCAGAAGCCGATGACCGAGATCGCCATCCTGATCGCCGAGATCGAAACCCGCGACGGTCACCGTGGCCTGGGCTTCAGCTACTCCAAGCGCGCCGGTGGCCCCGGTCAGTTCGCCCACGCCCTGGAAGTGGCGCCTAATCTGATCGGCGAGAACCCCAGCGATATCGCCAAACTCTGGGACAAACTGTGCTGGGCTGGCGCCTCGGTGGGGCGCAGCGGCCTGGCGAGCCAGGCCATCGGCGCCTTCGACGTCGCCCTGTGGGATCTCAAGGCGCGCCGCGCCGGTCTTTCGCTGGCGCGACTGCTCGGCAGTCATCGTGATTCGGTGCGCTGCTACAACACCTCCGGCGGCTTTCTGCACACGCCGCTCGACCAGTTGTTGAAGAACACCGACATTTCCCGCGAGAAGGGCATTGGCGGTATCAAACTCAAGGTCGGCCAGCCCGACTGGGCGCTGGATATCCACCGTGTCAGCACGGTGCGCGAGCACCTGGGTGAGAGCTTTCCGCTGATGGTCGACGCCAACCAGCAATGGGATCGCCCGACCGCACGGCGCATGTGCCGGCGTCTGGAACCCTTCGACCTGATCTGGATCGAGGAGCCGCTGGACTGCTACGACGCCGAAGGCCATGCCGAGCTGGTGCGCTTGTTCGATACGCCAATCGCCACTGGTGAGATGCTCACCAGCCCCGCCGAGCACTGGGAGTTCATTCGCCAGCGCGGCGCCGACTTCCTTATGCCCGATGCGCCGCGCGTCGGCGGGATTACCCCCTACCTGCGCGTGCAGACCCTGGCCGAGCAGGCCGGCATGACCCTGGCACCGCACTTCGCCATGGAGCTGCACGTGCACCTGGCCGCCAGCCATACCCGCGAGCCCTGGGTCGAACATTTCGAGTGGTTGGAGCCGCTGTTCAACGAGCGCCTGGAAATTCGCGATGGGCGCATGTTGGTGCCGACTCGTCCGGGCCTGGGTCTGAGCCTGAGCGAGCAGGTTGCCGGCTGGACGGTGCAGCAGGCAGAGGTCGGCAAACGCGCTTAGAGCGTCAGTTCTGCGGATAGATGTCGCGAGCGGCCTGACGCACAGCTGCGATCATCGACGGCAAGGCCGGGTTGTCGTTGTCGTCGCGCCAGACCAGATGCAACTCCCCGCATACGCCTGCAGGTAGCGGCAGCTCGCGGAAACGTACCTGCTCGAAGCGGATGGCACTGGCGCTGCGCGGCACCAGTGCCAGCCCCATGCCGGCATTGACCAGCGACAGGATGGTCAGGGTCGAGCCCAGCGCCTGGACGAATTCAGGCTGGATGCCGCTGGCGCGAAACAGGCCGGTGTGCAGCTCGTTGAAGGGCTGCCAGGCGGTATGCGCGTAAAGAATGAAAGGCTGACCATGGAGCATTTCCAGGGTCGGCCTTTCGTGCTGCGCCAGCGGATGCGCGGCGGGCGCGGCCAGCACGAAGGGTTCGCGCAGCAGGCATTCGCTGATTAGCCCAGGTTGCTGCAGCGGCGCTCGGACGATGGCCAGGTCCACACGCCGGGCGCGCAGTGCCTGCACCTGTTCGAAGGTGCTCATCTCCAGCAAGGCGATATCCACGCCTGGGCGCTCACGTTTGGCGGTGGTGATCGCGCGTGGCAACACGTCATACACCGCGCTGGCGACGAAGCTGATAGTGAGCGCGCCACTTTCGCCGATGGCGGCCAGTCGGGCGCTTTGCGCGGCGCGGTGGGCCTGATCGAGCAGCGCCTGGGCTTCGACGAAGAAGGCACGGCCAGCCGCCGTCAAGGCAACCGAGCGAGTGCTGCGGGTGAACAGCGTCACGCCCAATTGATGCTCGAGCAGCTGTATCTGCCGACTCAGCGGCGGCTGGGTCATGTTCAGGCGCTCGGCCGCGCGACGGAAATTCAGCTCGGCGGCCAGGGTGGTGAAGCAGCGCAGTTGGGCCAGGTCGAACATTGATTCATTCCGGGTATCAATCTAGTGGTTGATTAGATTAGACCTGGATCAATGAGCGCGTCCATTATCCTGCTCAAGCCGCTGCAGTTGGCGTTCTAGAGGGCTGGAGGCGAAAGAGGCGGGAGTCAGAAATGAACCGCCCCCTGAGCAGAGGGGGCGGCAAGTTGCTGGGTATCAGGTACGCAGGATCTCGTTGATCGCGCTGGGTTTGGGACGTAGCGCGCTGAACACCTGCCAAAGCACGAACACCAATGCCAGGCCGAGGAAGGTGCCGGCAATCGGATTGGTGAAGAACTCGGCGAAGCTGCCGTCCGACAGCATCAGACCGCGACGCAGGTTGGTTTCCGCCATAGGCCCGAGGATGAAGCCGATGATGAACGGCGCCGCCGGCATACCGGCCTTGACGAAGGCGTAACCGAGCAGACCGAACAGCAGGATCGACCAGACGTCGAACAGGCGGCTGGACAGACCAAAGGCGCCGACCACGCACAGCACCAGAATGATCGGCAGCAGGATGTGCTTGGGCACGTCGAGCAGCTTGATGAACAGGCGCAGGCCGTAGAACTCCATGAACAACATCATCACCGTGGCGACGATCAGCGCGGCGAAGATGGTGTACACCAGCGGACCCTGGCTGATGAACAGCAGCGGACCGGGTTGAATGCCGTGGATCAGGAAGCCACCGAGCATGATCGCGGTGACGGTGTCGCCGGGGATGCCCAGGGTCATCAGCGGCATCATGGCGCCGCCGATACCGGCGTTGTTGGCCGTCTCGCTGGCGACCACGCCGCCGATGTTGCCCTTGCCGTAGGTGTGCCCGTCTTTCGCGCGTTTCTTGGCGATGATGTAGGACACCAGGTTCGAGGTTCCTGCGCCGATGCCTGGCAGGATACCGATGCCCAGACCGATCAGGCCGGAGCGACCGGCGTTGGGCAGTTGCTCGCGGAACTCCTTGAGCGAGAAGCCGAAGCCCTTGATGTTCTTCATGCTCACCGACTTGGCCTTGCCCTGCACGGCATGGCGGCCGGTTTCGGCGAGCTTGATGATCTCGGCTACGGCAAACATGCCGATCATTACCGTGAGCATCGAGAAGCCGCCATTGAGCTCACTGATGCCGAAGGTGAAGCGGCGCACTGCCTCGACCGGGGCGATGCCGACGGTGGATACCGCGATACCCAGCGCACCCGCGAACAGGCCCTTGACCATGGAACCGGCCGAGAGGGTGGCGATCAGGGTCAGGGAGAACACGGCGATGGCGAAGTATTCGTGCGGGCCGAAGCTCAGGGCGACCTTGGCCAGCTGCGGTGCGATGAACATCAGCGCGACGATGCTGAAGATGGTGCCCAGGAAGGAGAACACGATACCGACGCCCAGCGCCTTGACGCCGTGCCCCTGTTCCATCAGCGGGCCGCCGTCGAACACCGTGGCGATCGATGAAGGTGTTCCCGGAATCTTCAGCAGGATCGCCGAGATCAGGCCTCCGGATGTGGCGCCAATGAACAATGCGACCAGCAGCGACAGACCCGCTTGCGGGCCCATGGTGAAGGTCAGCGGCAGGCATAGCGCCACGGCCATGGTTGCCGACAGGCCGGGCACGGCGCCGAAGACGATGCCCATGGCCACGCCGACGGCCATCAGCATCATGATGTTCAGTGAAAAGACGGCACCGAAGCCTTGCTGCAGTAATTCGAGCATGGTCGATCCTCAGATGTAGTTGTTCAGCAGGCCAGCGGGCAGCAACAGATCGAAGGCCTCGCGGAACAGCAGGAAGATGAGCGCAGAGCAGGTGACGGCGACCAGCAGATAGGTCAGGTGCCTGGCTTTCTGGTTTACCGGGGTCAGCACTAGGAACTGCAGATACAGGTAAACCACGGTCATGATCGGGAAGCCCACAGGGCCGAGCAGGGCCATGTAGCCAAGGATCAGACCGAGTGTCTTGATGACGGTCTTCGGCTCGACAATTTCAACAGTTGGCTCTTCGGCCTCTGCAGGAGCCGGACTGGCGGCGGGTTCGGCAGCAGCCTTGGGTTTGGCAAAGGCGCTGACCAGTTGCATCAGGCCAAGCAGAGACAGGAATCCGGCCAGCAGTTTCGGCACCGTGGCGGCATCGACACCATCATGCCCGGGGAGCTGTTGTGCCAGTACCAGGTAGGTAAGGCTGGCGCCGAGCATGGCAATGCCGATGATCAGCTCTTTCTTGTTCAGGGTGTTCATCGTGTACCTCGGTGTTCTGAGGTGCAGCGCCGGTAAGAATCGATCGTGCCGGCGCTGCGTTATGGCTTACTTGGCCTTGCGCAGTTCATCCTTGAACTGCATGAAGTCTTCGCGGGTCTTGGCCAGAATCTGCTTGGCGTCTTCGGTGGCGAAGAACGCGACAGGCTGCTTGAACTTCTTCAGGTCTTCAGCGTAGGCAGGCTGCTCGGTGATCTGCTGCATGATGTCGGACATCTTCTTCACGATCGCCGGGTCGGTGCCTTTCGGGAAGGCCACTACGTAGGGCTTGTCCATGGTGATGTCGAGGCCCTGCTCCTTGAGGGTCGGCACTTCACCCAGCATGGCGTTGCGCTCGGCGTTGGGTTGGCCCAGTGCGACCATCTGGCCGCCCTGCACGTAGTCCTGTACGGAACCGTAGGTGATAGCGCCCAGATCGAGGCGGCCGCCCAGCATGCCGACCACGCGATCGGATACGGTACCGCCGTCGACCATCTTCAGCTTGGCGCCGGTGAGTTTTTCCAGCATCAGACCCTGAATGTGGGAGAAGCTGCCCATCTCGGTGCCGTAGGTGATGCTGCCCGGGTTGGCCTTGGACTTGTCGACCAGGTCTTTCATGCTGGTCACGCCGGACTGCTTGGAGGCGACAAACACGGTGCTCTTGTCGACGCCAGCGATGCAGGACACGTCGAAGGTCTCGTAGCTGTCTTCGGTCAGGCCGGCGACTTCGTTGACGATCAACTGGCCCGGGTGGGTGAAGAGGATGGTGTTGCCATCCGGCGCTGCGCCTTTGACCTGTTCGGCCGCCAGGGTACCGCCGCCGCCAGCGACGTTGGTCACTACCATGGTCTTGCCGGTGATCTCGTTAAAGTACTTGGCCATCATGCGGGCGTTGAAGTCGGTGTCGCCGCCTGGGTTGGCGATTACCACCACCTGGACGGGGCGGGTCGGCCATTTCACGTCATCGGCGAAGGTAGCGGAATGAGTGGCCAGGACACCCATGCCGACCAGGGCAGAAAGGAGGGAGGCGCGGAATGTTTTTTTCATTGGAATACTCCGGGTTGGGATAAAAGCCGCGCGAGTCACTCGCGGCCGAGGCTGGGACGTTTCGGGTCGTATTGCCAACCCGGAACCAGGTACTGCATGGCCATTGCGTCGTCACGCGCGCCGTTGGCCACCTTCTTGTAAAGTTCGTGAGCGGCCATGATCCGCTCCATGTCCGGCTCGATACCCAGGCCGGGCTTGTCCGATACCTGCACTTGGCCACCGATGATCTGCAGCGGCTCGCGGGTCAGACGTTCCTCGCCTTCCTGCCAGATCCAGTGGGTGTCGATAGCCGTGACGCGGCCGGGCACGGCCGCCGCAGCATGGGTGAACATGGCCAGGGAAATATCGAAGTGGTTGTTCGAATGCGAACCCCAGGTCAGGCCGAACTCTTCACAGACCTGACCGAGGCGCACGGCGCCTTGCATGGTCCAGAAGTGTGGGTCGGCCAGGGGAATGTCCACGGCCTCCAGGCGCAACGAGTGCCCCATCTGCCGCCAGTCGGTGGCGACCATGTTGGTGGCGGTGGGGATGCCGGTGGCGCGCTTGAACTCGGCCATGATCTCGCGACCCGAGTAGCCATTCTCCGGGCCGCAAGGGTCTTCGGCATAGGTCAGCACGTGGCCTTGTCCTTGGCACAGGGCGATGGCTTCATCCAGCGACCAGGCGCCATTGGGATCGAGGGTGACGCGGGCATCGGGGAAGCGCGCCTTGATCGCACGGATTGCTTCCATTTCCTCGGCGCCACGCATCACGCCGCCCTTCAGTTTGAAATCGTTGAAGCCGTAGCGCGCATGCGCCGCTTCGGCCAGGCGGGCGATGGCCTCCGGCGTCAGCGCGGCCTGATGGCGCAGGTGATACCAGTCATCTGCCGAGCCTTTACCTGCGAGGTAGGGCAGGTCGGTGCGCTGGCGTTCACCTATATAGAAGAGGTAGGCGAGCATCGGCACGCTGTCGCGTTGCTGGCCGCTGCCGAGCAGTTCGGCCACCGGCACGTCGAGATGCTGGCCGAGCAGATCGAGCAGGGCGGCTTCGACCGCGGTGATCACGTTGTCCAGGCGCAGGTTGATCTCGTGGGGCTGCTTGAGCACGCGTGCTTCGGATTCGGATGTGACTTGATGCTGGGTAGTCTGTGGCCCTTTGGCCGGCCCGGCGATGGCCTGGCGCAGGCTATTGAGTACGCGGTTGTAGCGGCCGACCTGTTGGCCGATCACCAGCTCGCGGCAGCGTTCCAGTGCCTGACGGATGCCTTCACCACCGGGAACCTCGCCACAGCCGATGCGCCCGGCATTGTCCTTGAGCAGCACCAGATTGCGGGTGAAGTAGGGGGCGTGGGCGCCACACAGGTTGAGCAACATGCTGTCATGGCCGGCGACCGGGATGACCTGCATCTCGACTATCTGAGGTGTGCTGTTAAGGGAGGCTTCGTACATCTTGGCTGGGGCTCCAGACTTGGTGCGGCCCTCGGCCGCAATGGCGAAGGTACGGTTCAGTCGTGCACCGGGATCATCAGGCGACCCGCGCTGCAATGGATGAGAGCATGAGCAAAGATGGCAACGAAGCCAGTGCAGGCTGTGCTGTTCTGGCGAGTGCGCACATCGATGTGGCGATGCGCACGTTGGCAGCAGGTAGCGGCAGTGAAGGTCTGTGACATGACCTGGCCTCGTTTGTTTTTATTGGAATGTCATATGTTGTCGTATGACTTGGTGAAATTTTTACCAGCCTGTTCCTGGTCTGTCAACGCTGCTCATGGCTAATGATGATTGCGCTGCCATTTCTTCTGGCGTGATCATGGAGCCTGCTCTAGTCTGAGCTTTGCGCTTGTGTTGCGGTTTTCCGGCGAGGAGGGCGAGGGCGGGTAAATCTTCGACGAACGGACGATATAAAAACTGGTGTTTTTTTTTGTTGTTGTACGATAACGTATCTCTACAGCTGCGGCTGACGCTATTCCTCACAACTCGCTTTACTAGGGTGTTCGCATAATGAATCCACAAGAACTTAAGTCCATCCTCTCCTCTGGTCTGCTGTCTTTCCCGGTGACCGACTTCGATGCTGCCGGTGATTTCAACCCGGCTGGCTACGTACGCCGTCTCGAGTGGCTGGCGCCTTACGGTGCTTCCGCTCTGTTCGCTGCCGGCGGTACTGGCGAGTTCTTCTCCCTGGCGCCGGACGAATACAGCGCCGTGATCAAGACAGCCGTTGATACCTGCGAGAAGTCCGTACCTATCCTGGCTGGTGTCGGCGGCCCGACCCGCGTGGCCATCCAGATGGCGCAGGAAGCCGAGCGCCTGGGCGCCAAGGGCCTGCTGCTGCTGCCGCACTACCTGACCGAAGCTTCTCAGGACGGCGTCGCCGCTCATGTCGAGCAGGTGTGCAAGTCGGTGAAAATCGGCGTGGTGATCTACAACCGCAACGTCTGCCGCCTCAATGCCACTCTGCTGGAGCAACTGGCCGAGCGTTGCCCGAACCTGATCGGCTACAAGGACGGCCTTGGCGACATCGAGCTGATGGTGTCGATCCGTCGCCGCCTGGGCGAGCGCCTGACCTACCTCGGCGGCTTGCCGACCGCTGAAGTCTACGCTGCGGCTTACAAGGCCCTGGGTGTACCGGTCTACTCCTCGGCCGTGTTCAACTTCATCCCGAAAACTGCCATGGACTTCTACCGCGCCATCGCCGCGGAAGATCACGCCACCGTTGGCAAGCTGATCGATGATTTCTTCCTGCCGTACCTGGACATCCGCAACCGCAAGGCCGGCTACGCCGTGAGCATCGTCAAGGCCGGTGCCAAGATCGTCGGTTACGATGCCGGCCCGGTACGTGCGCCACTGACCGATCTGCTGCCGGACGAGTACGAAGCCCTGGCCAAGCTGATCGAAGCGCAAGGCGCGCAGTAACACCGCAGGTGGCTGCTCGCTTCGGCGAGCGGCCCAGTCGCGCTCCGGCAGGCCGGGCGTGACCGCGCTGAACCATTGTCGAACCCGCATAAGAACAACAGGGTAACGCTCATGACTTCACAGATTCCTGCCGCTGTCGGCACTCCGCTGATCACCGAGCTGCAAGTCGTACCGGTCGCCGGTCAAGACAGCATGCTGCTCAACCTGAGCGGAGCCCACGGCCCTTACTTCACCCGCAACATCCTCATTCTCAAGGACAGCGCCGGCCATGTCGGTGTCGGCGAAGTCCCCGGCGGCGAGGGCATTCGCAAGACCCTCGAAGACGCCCGCTCGATCCTCGTCGGCCAGCCGGTCGGCAACTACAACGCATTGCTCAATCAGGTACGCCGCGCCTTCGCTGATCGCGATTCCGGCGGTCGTGGCCTGCAGACCTTCGACCTGCGCATCACCGTCCACGCCGTCACCGCGCTGGAGTCGGCGCTGCTCGATCTGCTCGGTCAGCACCTCGGCGTGCCGGTGGCTGCACTGCTTGGCGAAGGCCAGCAGCGCGATGCAGTGGAAATGCTCGGTTATCTGTTCTTCGTCGGTGACAAGGACAAGACCGATCTCGGCTACCGCGATGAGCGCGATGCCGATGACACCTGGGAGCGTGTGCGCAACCAGACCGCGCTGACTCCGGAAACCATCGTCCGCCAGGCCGAGGCCGCGCATGCGCGCTACGGCTTCAATGACTTCAAGCTCAAGGGCGGTGTGCTGCATGGCGAGGCCGAAGTCGAGGCGATCCGCGCCCTGGCCGCGCGCTTCCCGAATGCTCGCGTGACGCTCGACCCCAATGGCGGCTGGTCGCTGGATCAGGCCATCGCCTTGTGCCGCGACCTGCATGGCGTGCTGGCCTATGCCGAAGACCCCTGCGGCGCCGAGAACGGCTACTCCGGTCGTGAAGTGATGGCCGAGTTCCGCCGTGCCACCGGTCTGCCCACCGCAACCAACATGATCGCGACCGACTGGCGGCAGATGGGCCACACCATTTCCCTGCAGTCGGTGGATATCCCGCTAGCCGACCCGCACTTCTGGACCATGGCCGGTTCCGTGCGTGTGGCGCAGATGTGTAACGACTGGGGGCTGACCTGGGGCTCGCATTCGAACAACCACTTCGATATCTCCCTGGCCATGTTCACCCACGTCGCCGCTGCGGCGCCGGGTCGCGTGACCGCCATCGATACCCACTGGATCTGGCAGGACGGCCAGTACCTGACGCGTAACCCGCTGCGTATCGAAGGTGGTCTGGTGCAGGTGCCGAAAACGCCGGGCCTCGGCGTCGAGTTGGACTGGGACGCGCTGGCCAAGGCGCACGAGCTGTACCAGGCCAAAGGCCTGGGCGCACGTGACGACGCGGTGGCCATGCAGTACCTGATTCCGGGCTGGACCTTCAATAACAAGAAGCCCTGCCTGGTGCGTTGAGCCAGGCCCGACGCCGCCCTGTGGCTTTGTAGGGTGGGCTTCAGCCCACCGTGACTACAGGTGGGCTAAAGCCCACCCTACGGGTTGATGACCGTGGCTGACGCGGAACGCCGCCCGGCCCACCCTACGGGGCGAGTCTTTCCTTCTGTCTCACGAGCCTTGCCGATGCCAGATGCCAAACCGGGTCGTGTGCGCTACAGCATCTTGCTGATGCTGTTTCTGGTCACCACCATCACCTTCGCTGATCGCTCCAGCCTCTCCGTCGCCGGTTCGGCGATGCAGGCCGGCCTGGGCATCGACGCGGTGACGCTCGGCTACATCTTCTCGGCGTTCGGCTGGGCCTACGTGATCGGGCAGATTCCCGGTGGTTGGCTGTTCGATCGTTTTGGCACCAAGCCGGTGTATACCCTGGCGCTGTTTATCTGGTCGGCGCTGACCCTGCTGCAGGGCTTCGTCGGCTGGCTGCCGGGCACCTGGGCGGTGACCTCGATGTTCCTGCTGCGGCTGCTGGTGGGTTTTGCCAGCGCGCCGTGCTTTCCCGGCAACGCGCGGATCATCGCCTCCTGGTTTCCCACTGCCGAGCGCGCCACCGCCACGGCCATTTCCAGTTCGGCGCAGTATGCCGCCACCGCGCTGTTCGCTCCGCTGATGGGGTGGGTGGTGCAGGCGATGGGTTGGCAAGCGGTGTTCATCGTGCTTGGTTGCCTGGGCCTGGCGCTGTCGTTTGTGTGGCTCAAACAGCTGCACGGCCCGCGTCAGCACCCGCGTATCGAAGCAGCCGAGCTGGCCCACCTGGAAAAGGGCGGAGCGTTGATCGATCTGGAAGGGCAGCGTGGCGGTAGTGGCGGCTCGCAGTGGCGATACCTGGGTCTGCTGCTGCGCCAGCGCACGATGATTGGTATTTATCTCGGCCAGTATTGCAACAACGCCATTACCTACTTCTTTCTCACCTGGTTTCCGGTCTACCTGGTGCAGGCGCGCGGCATGAGCATCCTCGGCGCCGGTTTCGCCGCCGCGCTGCCGGCCATCAGCGGCTGCATCGGCGGCGTGCTCGGCGGGCTGCTGTCCGACGGCATGGTGCGCCGTGGCCATTCGCTGACCCTGGCGCGCAAGCTGCCGATGGTGCTCGGCCTGTTGCTGTCGAGCGCCGTGGTGCTGTGCATTTTCGTCGAGAGCGACACGGCCGTGGTGGCGCTGATGGCCCTGGCTTTCTTCGGCAAGGGCCTCGGCTCGTTGGGCTGGACGCTGGTGGCCGACACCTCGCCACGGCAGATCCTTGGCTTGTCCGGCGGGCTGTTCAACACCTTTGGCAACCTGGCGGCGATCACCACGCCCATCGTCATCGGCTACCTGGTCAGCCATACCGGTTCTTTTGATGGGGCATTGGTCTATGTCGGCCTCAATGCCCTGCTGGCGGTCGTCAGCTTCGGCCTGATCGTCGGCCAAATTCACAGGGTCGAGCTGGACTCCGCGTCTGGCTCGGCATCCTGAACGCACAACAGGAGCACGTGTCATGCAGTTGATTCCCCATCAGGATTCGCCCCGCTATATCCGCCTGCACCCGACCGACAACGTCGGCGTGGTGGTCAATGACCAGGGCGTCGCCGCAGGCGGCCAGTTCGACGATGGTCTGACGGCTATCGAGGGCATTCCGCAGAGCCACAAGGTGGCGCTGGTGGATATCGCCGAGGGCGGCGAGGTGGTGCGTTATGGCGAGGTCATCGGTTATGCACTGAAAGCCATCGCTGCCGGCAGCTGGGTCACCGAGCAGGTGCTGCGCATGCCCGAGCCGCCAGTGCTGGACAACCTGCCCAAGGCGACCATCAAGACCTCGCCCGGCGAGCCGCTGGAAGGCTACAGCTTCGAAGGCTTCCGCAACCCGGACGGCAGCGTTGGTACGCGCAATATCCTCGGCGTGACCACCACCGTGCAGTGCGTGGTCGGCGTGCTCGATCACGTGGTCGAGCGGGTGCGCAAGGAAATCCTGCCCAAGTACCCCAATGTCGACGATGTGGTGGCGCTGTCGCACAGCTATGGCTGCGGCGTGGCGATCAACGCGCCGGACGCGGTGGTGCCGATCCGCACGCTGTACAACATCAGCCGCAACCCCAACCTGGGCGGTCAGGCGCTGGTGATCAGCCTGGGCTGCGAGAAGCTGCAAGCCAACCAGTTGATGGATGGCGACCAGCTTACCAACGGTATGGATGAGGAAGACTGGTTGTTCCGCCTGCAGGATTCCGGCACCGGGTTCACCGGCATGGTCGAGCAGATCATGGGCATGATCGAGGATCGCCTGAAGGTGCTCGACCAGCGTCGCCGTGAGACCGTGCCGGCTTCCGAACTGGTGGTCGGCATGCAGTGCGGCGGCAGCGATGCCTTCTCCGGCATCACCGCCAACCCGGCCCTTGGCGTGGCCGCCGACCTGTTGGTGCGCGCCGGCGCCACCGTGATGTTCTCCGAGAACACCGAAGTGCGTGACGGCATCCACCTGCTCACGCCGCGCGCCGCCAGCGTCGAGGTGGCCGATGCGCTGATTCGCGAGATGGACTGGTACGACCGCTACCTGCAGCGCGGCATGGCCGACCGCAGCGCCAACACTACGCCGGGCAACAAGAAGGGCGGGCTGAACAACATCGTCGAGAAGGCCATGGGGTCGATCGCCAAGTCCGGCAACAGCCCGATTGCCGGCGTGGTCGCGCCGGGCGAGCGCATCCGTGGCAAGGGCCTGTGGTTCTGCGCCACGCCGGCCAGCGACTTCATCTGCGGCACCCTGCAATTGGCGGCGGGCATGAACCTGCACATCTTCACCACCGGTCGTGGCACGCCCTATGGCCTGTCCATGGTGCCGGTAATCAAGGTGGCCACACGCACTCAATTGGCCGAACGTTGGCCGGATCTGATCGACGTCGACGCCGGGCAGATCGTCTCCGGGCGCATGACGCTGGAAGAAATGGGCTGGCACATCTTCCAGCTCTACCTGGACGTGGCCAGCGGTCGCAAGCAGACCTGCGCCGAGCACCTGCGCCTGCACAACGATCTGGTGCTGTTCAACCCGGCGCCGGTGACCTGAGATGAGTGGCCTGTCCGATGATCTGCTCCAGGCGCTGCGCGAGGTGGCCGGCGAGGCTGGCCTGATCACTGACGCCGAGCGCATGCAGAGCTACCTGAGCGACTGGCGCGGCGCCTACCGTGGTCAGGCGGCCGCAGTGCTGCGTCCGGCTTCGACCGAGGAGGTTGCTGCCGTGGTGCGCCTGTGTGCGCAGGCCAGCGTTGCCCTGGTGCCGCAAGGCGGCAATACCGGCCTGTGCGGTGGCTCGATTCCGGACGACAGCGGAGCGCAGATCGTACTGTCGCTGACGCGCATGAAGCGCATCCGCGCAGTGGACGTGGCCAACGAAACCATCACCGTCGAAGCCGGAGTGATCCTGCAGCAACTGCAGGAGGCCGCCGCCGAAGTCGGCCGGCTGTTCCCGCTGTCGCTGGGCGCCGAGGGCAGCTGCACGGTCGGCGGCAACCTGGCAACCAATGCCGGCGGCACTGCGGTGCTGCGCTACGGCAACATGCGCGACCTGGCCCTGGGCCTGGAGGTGGTGTTGCCTGATGGGCGCATCTGGGACGGCCTACGTGGGCTGCGCAAGGACAATACCGGCTACGATCTCAAGCACCTGTTCATCGGCAGCGAGGGCACCCTGGGCATCATCACCGCCGCCGTGCTCAAGTTGTTTCCCGCCGTGCGCAGCCTGACCACCGCCTGGGTGGCGCTGCCCAGCACGCAGGCGGCCGTCGAGCTGATCGGGCAGATGCGCAGCCTGTGCGGCGACCGCCTGACCGGCTTCGAGCTGATGTCGCGGCAAAGCGTCGAGTTCGTCCTGCTCCATGTCGCCGGTGTCAGTGATCCCTTCGCCGAGGTGCACCCCTGGTACGTACTGATCGAGCTGAGTGACACCCAGCCCAACGCGCCTTTGAACGAACTGCTCGAACAGGGCCTCGGCGCCGCCTTCGAACAAGGCGTGGCGCTGGATGCCGTGGTCGCCGCCAGCGACGCCCAGGTGCGCGCCTTGTGGGCACTGCGCGAGGGCATCTCGGAGGCGCAGAACCATGAGGGGCCGAGCCTCAAGCACGACATCAGCGTGCCGGTCAGTCGTATTCCCGACTTCATCGCGCGTACCGATCAGGCGTTGCAGCAGACGTTTCCCGGTGTGCGTATCGTGGCCTACGGGCACGTCGGCGACGGCAACCTGCATTACAACATCAGCAAGCCCATCGGCGCCGAGGATGCCGTGTTCAAGGCGCAGGCCGAAGCGATCATGCACGTGATCTACGACCAGACCTTGCACTATGCCGGTAGCATCAGCGCCGAACATGGCTTGGGCCAGTCCAAGCGCCTGGCTGCGCAGCACTACAAGGCGCCGCTGGAGCTGGAGTTGATGGCCCGCGTCAAGCAGGCGCTGGATCCGGCCGGGCTGATGAATCCGGGCAAATTACTGTGAGTCGTGCAGTCGAGACAGGAGGAACCATGAGCAAACCCAAGGTGCTGCAGATCGGCCCGCTGAGCGAGCGTTTCAACCGCGAGCTGGCCGAGGAGTACGAGGTCAGCGCACTGTGGCAACAGGCCGAGCCGCTGACATTCCTGCGCGAACAGGGCGAGCAGTTCATCTACATGGTCTCCTCGGCACGTTTTGGCTGTACGGCTGAGCAGCTGGCGCTGCTGCCGAATCTGCGCGCCATCTGCAGTTTCGGTGTCGGCTACGATCCCTATCCGCTGGAGCTGCTGCGGGACCGCGGCATCGTGCTCAGCACCACGCCGGACGTGCTCAACGACTGCGTGGCCGACCTGGCCATGGGCTTGATGATCAATAGCGCGCGGCGCCTCTCCGAGGCCGATCGCTTCGTGCGCAGCGGCGCCTGGAGCAGCACCACGGGCTTCCCGCTGGCGCGACGGGTCAGCGGCAAGCGCCTGGGTATCGTCGGTCTCGGCCGCATCGGCGAGGCGGTGGCACTGCGTGCCTCGGGTTTCTCCATGCCGGTGCGTTACCACAATCGCCGTGCGGTCGAGGGCAGCCCTTACCAGCACGAGCCGGATTTGCTGGCGTTGGCGCGCTGGGCGGATTTCCTCGTGCTTACCTGCCCGGGCGGCAAGGCCACCTATCATCTGATCAATGCCGAGATGCTCGAAGCGCTGGGCCCAGATGGTTTTCTGATCAATGTGGCGCGCGGTTCGGTGGTCGATGAAGCGGCGCTAATCGCTGCACTGCAGCAGAAGGTAATCGGTGGTGCTGGGCTGGATGTTTTCGAGCGCGAACCCCTGGTCCCGGCGGCGCTGCGCGAGCTGGGCAACGTGGTGCTGCTGCCGCACATCGGTAGCGCCAGTGTCGAGACGCGCCAGCAGATGGCCGATCTGGTGCTGGACAACCTGCGCGCCTTTATCGCCACCGGCAGGTTATTGACTCCGTTGTAGGGCGGGTGCAACCCGCCAATCAACGCGGCGGGTTTCACCCGCCCTACGGCTTCGCGTGCATTCATGAAAGGCCGCTGAATACGCCGGGCGGCATCTGCAGCCTGGCCTATCGTTACATCGCCACAAGCGCTGTAATCGTTTTCTAACTCACTGCCGCATCCCCGGCGCACCACAAGTGCGCCGTTTTTTCTCTCTCGCGCTGATGTCGGTGCCTCATGCCCTGTAAACTGTGGAGTTTTCCGCAGGCAAGGGGCCATCCACCGTGCAGTCGGTCATCTCTATTCAGCAACTGAACAAGATCTATGCGTCCGGGCATCCGGCCCTGCAAGGCATCGACCTGGACATTCGCCAGGGCGAGATATTCGCCTTGCTCGGCCCCAACGGCGCCGGCAAGACCACCCTGATCAGCATCATCTGCGGCATCGTCAATCCGGGCGAAGGCAGGGTGCTGGTCGGCGGCAAGGACATCGTCCGCGACTACCGCGCGGCCCGCTCGCAGATCGGCCTGGTGCCGCAGGAGCTGGTCAGCGACGTGTTCGAAACCGTCTGGGCGACGGTCAAGTTCAGTCGTGGCCTGTTCGGCAAGAAGCCCGATGCGGCCTACCTGGAGCAACTGCTCAAGGACCTGTCGCTGTGGGACAAACGTAACGCCAAGATCATGGAGCTGTCCGGCGGCATGAAGCGCCGGGTGATGATCGCCAAGGCACTCTCGCACGAGCCGCAGATTCTCTTCCTTGACGAGCCTACCGCCGGTGTCGACGTGGAACTGCGCCGCGACATGTGGAACATGGTCAGGCGCCTGCGCGAGCGTGGCGTGACCATCATTCTGACCACCCACTACATCGAGGAGGCCGAGGAGATGGCCGACCGTATCGGGGTGATCAGCAAAGGCCGGATCATTCTGGTGGAAGACAAGCAGGTACTGATGCACAAGCTGGGCAAGAAGCAGCTGACCCTGCACCTGCAGCAGCCGCTGTCCTGCGTGCCGGCCGAGTTGGCGCGCTATGGCCTGGAGCTGGCCGATCAGGGCCATGCCCTGGTGTTCACCTTCGACGCCCAGCACGAGAACACCGGCATCGCCGAACTGCTGCGTGATCTGGCCCAGCATGGCATCGACTTCAAGGATCTGCAGTCGAGCCAGAGTTCGCTGGAGGAGATTTTCGTGTCACTGGTCTCAGGCCGATGAGACGCTACTGCGCTCGCCCAGGCTGCGTTGAAGTCAGGCTCGGCCTGCTCATGTACAACGCGTACACTCCGCGGCCTCGCCTGACTTCGCCTTGCCTGACCTTCGCTCGCTACGCCTCTCAGCGCCCTGAAATGGAGATTTGCGCATGAACCTGTACGCCATCAAGGCCATCTACCTGTTCGAGCTGGCGCGCACCTGGCGCACCCTGCTGCAGAGCATCGCCACGCCGGTGATCAGCACCTCGCTGTATTTCGTGGTGTTCGGTTCGGCCATCGGTTCGAGCATGACCCAGGTGCAGGGCGTGAGCTACGGCGCCTTCATCATTCCGGGTCTGATCATGCTGGCACTGCTGACCGAGAGCATTTCCAACGCCTCATTCGGCATCTACATGCCCAAGTACTCGGGGAGCATCTACGAGCTGCTGTCGGCGCCGGTGTCCTATCTGGAGATTCTGATCGGCTATGTCGGCGCGGCGGCGACCAAGTCGGTGATCCTCGGCCTGATCATCCTGCTCACGGCGCGGCTGTTCGTCGATTTCGAGATTCAGCACCCCATCTGGATGGCGGCGTTCCTGGTGCTGACGGCGCTGACCTTCAGCCTGTTCGGTTTCATCATCGGCGTCTGGGCCGATGGTTGGGAGAAGCTGCAGATCGTCCCGGCGCTGATCGTCACGCCGCTGACCTTCCTCGGCGGCGCCTTCTACTCCATCAGCATGCTACCGCCAGCCTGGCAGACGGTGACCCTGTTCAACCCGGTGGTGTACCTGATCAGCGCCTTCCGCTGGAGCTTCTACGGCGTGTCCGACGTCAACGTCGGCGTCAGCCTGGCCATGGTGCTGGGCTTCCTGGCGCTGTGCATTGCGCTGGTGGGCTGGATCTTCAAGACGGGGTATCGGCTCAAGAGCTGATGCCGGGCGCGAGTGCGGCATTCGCGGCTGAAGCCGCTCCTACAGTCAGAGGCGTGCACGACCCTAGCCGAGCGTAGGAGCGGCTTCAGCCGCGAAACGGTAGAAACGAAGGGGCGCATCATGCGCCCCTTGTTCATATCAGCATGGTCGTTTTTTTCATTCACCACCGAGGTGGATCGATAAACATGTAGGGCGGGTGAAACCCGCCATTAAGGGGTGGCGGGTTGCACCCGCCCTACGGCTTCCGTTTAGCAGCGATCAATGTCGATTCGTCGCGGCTAAGGCCCCTCCCACAGACGCCGTGCCTCGTTCACTTCACCCGCAGTTCACACTCGAAGGTTTCTGCCGGCGGCACATTTTGCTCCCACGGTTGCTGGTAGGTCAGCAGCAGGCGACCTTCGCCTGGCTCGCGTGCGGTGAAGCGCCAGGTGGAAATACCGCCAGCGCCCACCAGCCCAGCGTCTTCGGGATTGCTGTACACCTCGGGGCCGAGGCTTTGCAGCACGTTCGCCGCGCCATCACGGACTTCCCAGCGAAAGCCGGTGGTGGGGTTGCTGGGCAGGCTGAGAATCAGTTGCTGACCCTTGTTCAGCGTCAGCGGGCACTGCCGGTCCTTCTTCAATTCCAGCGTGCCGGATTGATGGGCGCAGGCCGTAAGCAGGGCCAGGGCGGGCAGGGTAAGCAGGCGCAAGGTGGCATGCATGACGAACTCCAGTCGACGAAACCTGGCCCAGCATAGCGGCATAGACCTGTCGGTGGCGACCGTAGAGGTGCGCGGTTTGCTGTAGGAGCGAGCTCTGCTCGCGAATGTCGGCGGGCCTGAAAAGCTTCGCCAGCAGAGCTTGCTCCTACATACGTATGCGCTCCATAGACCCCATCTTCAACTGACCTCTCCGTATCCCGGATGCTGGGCTCCCTATTTTCCCGTGGAGTTCCGTCATGATGCGTCCCGACGCCAAAGTGCAGAAGGTCTATCTCTAC
>Ga0308001_10000079_pt1 | contig 47217 bp, 71 predicted proteins | sample Neamet5_FD_203167 | JGI IMG/M metagenome (GOLD analysis project Ga0308001, IMG submission 203167) | Marine microbial communities from water near the shore, Antarctic Ocean - #5 | ecosystem: Environmental > Aquatic > Marine > Unclassified | place: Southern Ocean | collected 2014-06-04
CTCGCCAATGGCGGGATCGACGATAACCTCCACGACACCTACTATGTGGTGGCGCACTTCCACTACGTGCTGTCGATGGGCGCGGTGTTCTCGATGTTTGCCGGGTTCTACTACTGGTTCCCGAAGATGAGCGGCCGGATGCATTCGGAGCTTCTCTCGCACCTGCACTTCTGGACGTTCTTCATCGGTGTGAACGTGATCTTCTTCCCGCAGCACTTCCTCGGGATGCAGGGCATGCCGCGCCGCTATCCGGACTACCCGCAGGTGTTCCAGTTCTGGCACGAGATCAGCACCTACGGCTATTACATCATGGCCGGTTCGATGATCTTCTTCTTCGTCAACATCGCCTATGCGCTGATGGCGGGCCGCAAGGCGGAAGCCAATCCGTGGGGTGAAGGCGCAACGACGCTCGAGTGGACACTGCCGAGCCCGCCGCCGTTCCACCAGTTCGAAACGCTGCCGGTGATCACCGACGCCAACGACTACCACGATCACCGTCCGGCAACGGCGTGATGTGACAGGGCCTGTCCGGCGGTGACCACAAGGAGTCGCCGGACAAGGACGCAAACCATCATAGGGGGCGCGGCCAAGGGTCGCGCTCTCTTACACATGAAGCAGATGCACCAATGAGCATGGACGCAACCACCACCAGCACGGCGAGCGGCACTCCGATGCCGACGGAGTGGCGTGATTTCTTCACGCTGACCAAGCCGCGGGTGATGACGCTGGTGATCTTCACCGCGATCTGCGGCGTGCTCGCGGCGCCGGGGAGCATTCACCCGGTGCTGGGCTTTACCGCGATCCTTGCGATTTCGATGGGGGCCGGCGGTTCGGCGGTGCTCAACATGTGGTGGGAAGCCGATATCGATGCCGGAATGAAGCGCACCATGAACCGTCCGCTGCCCGGTGGGCGGATGCGGCGCGAGGATGCGCGAGATTTCGGGATTTTCCTCTCGGCGGTATCCGTCGCGCTGATGGGCGTTGCGATCGGCTGGCTGGCAGCGGCGCTGCTGGCGCTGGCGATTGTCTATTATGCTGTGATCTACACCATGTGGCTCAAGCCGCGCACCCCGCAGAACATTGTGATCGGTGGCGGCGCAGGGGCCTTCCCGCCGATGATCGGCTGGATTGCGGTGACTGGCGAAGTTACCGCCATGCCGATCCTGCTGTTCGCGATCATCTTCTTCTGGACCCCGCCGCATTTCTGGGCGCTCGCGCTGTTCGTGCAGTCGGATTACGCCAAGGTCGGCATTCCGATGCTGCCGGTGGTCGCGGGCGAAAAGCCGACCCGCCGCCAGATCTGGTGGTACACGCTGGGTCTCACCCCGATTGCGATTGCCCCTTGGGCGATTGGCGGGACAAGCTGGATCTACGGCATGACTGCCGTGACGCTGTCGGTGCTGTTCATGTGGCTCGCCTGGCCGGTGGGCCAGCGGATGCGCGCCGAAGTCGACACGATGCTGCCTGAAAAGAAGCTCTTCAAGTTCAGCATCTATTACCTTTTCGCGCTGTTTGCCGCGCTCGTGCTCGATCGCGTCGCGGCCTATCAGGGGTGGATCGCATGACGCCCGAAGAACAGGCCGAATTCACCCGCCGCCGCAAGGCGCGCAATTATGTCGTCGCCGGCACGCTGCTGTTCTTCGTGGTGCTGTTCTACGCCATCACCATTGTGCGGATGGGGGATTGAGCGATGGCTTCGCAACCCGCGCCCCTGCATGACGATATGACCCGCCGCAACGCGCGCGTCGGCCTGATGGCGGCGGCGGGCGCGCTGGCAATGCTCGGCCTCGGCTATGCGGCAGTCCCGCTTTACCAGATGTTCTGCCAGGTGACGGGCTTTGGCGGCACCACCATGAAAGCGACCGAAGATGATGCGGCGCGCGCCGCGGCGGTGGCGACCGGGCAGAAAATCTCGGTGCGCTTTGACGCCTCGACCTCCGCCGGGATGCCGTGGATTTTCAAACCGACCGATGCGACCCAGACGGTCACCATCGGCCAGCGCGACATTGCCACCTATACCGCGCGCAATGATGGTTCGGAGCCGATCACCGGCGTTGCGACCTTCAACGTGACGCCCGAACAGGCGGGCAAGTATTTCAACAAGATCCAGTGCTTCTGTTTCACCGAACAGACGCTCGCACCGGGGCAGGAAATCACCATGCCGGTGCTCTATTACGTCGATCCGGCCATGCTCGATGATCCGAACATGGCAGGGGTTCAGCAGATCACGCTGAGCTACACTTTCCACCGCGCGAAAGAGCCGCAGCTGGCGGCTCTGGACAGCACCAATTGATCCGCACATCCTAGGGACGGGAACTTCCACATGGCTGGCAAAGTAAACCACGAATACCACATTCTCGAACCCGATATCTGGCCGCTGGTCGGCTCGATGTCGGCGCTCACCTTCACCAGCGGCATGGTGCTGGGCTTCCACCCCGAAATCTTCGGGGCGACCAGCTCGTTCGTGATGTGGGCAGGCCTCGCCGGTCTGATCGCGACCTTCTTCATGTGGTTCAAGAACATCGTGGTCGAGGCTGAACGCGGCGATCACACCCCGGTGGTGCAGCTGCACATGCGCTACGGGATGATCCTGTTCATCGCTTCGGAAGTGATGTTCTTCGTTGGCTGGTTCTGGAGCTTCTTCGACTTCGCGCTGTTCCCGACAGCCTTGAGCTATGACGCGGCTTCGGGTGCGACCACCAGCCTGTTTGGCGAAGCGGGGGCGATTGCCTCGTTCATTCCCGAAGGCATGGAGGTGCTTGATCCCTTCGCGCTGCCGCTGCTCAACACGTTGATCCTGCTGTGCTCGGGCACGACGGTGACCTGGGCGCACCACGCGCTGATCCATGGTGATCGCGTGGGTCTGAAGCAGGGCCTGTGGGCGACGATCGCGCTCGGCGTGCTGTTCAGCGCGATCCAGGCTTACGAATACAGCGTTGCGCCCTTCGGCTTCGGCGGCAACACCTATTCGAGCGCCTTCTACATGGCGACCGGCTTCCACGGCTTCCACGTGCTGGTTGGCACGATCTTCCTCGCCGTGTGCCTCTACCGCGCCTATCTCGGCCACTTCACGCCGCGCCAGCACTTCGGCTTCGAAGCAGCCGCGTGGTACTGGCACTTCGTTGACGTGGTGTGGCTGTTCCTGTTCGTCGCCATCTATGTGTGGGGCGGCTGGGGCGCTGAATTCCATTGATGCAGCCGGGCGAAAGTCCGACAGAACACGAAGGGCAGCCGGGATTGGTCTCGGCTGCCCTTCATGGTTTATGCCCGCGCTGCGGCGCGGCGAGCCTGTTTGCCGCCCCGGCGGCGGTCGCGGATACCTGCCGGTCATGCGGGCTCGCTTTCCGCCCGCTTGAACGAGGGAGCCGCTGGGCCGGGGTGTTCACTCTGTTGTTGGCGCTGGTGCTGACCATCCTTGCGCTGACGGTTGACTGGCTGCTGGCGCCGCCGCTGTGGCTCCAACTCGCCTTCTGGGCACCGGTCACGGTGAGCGGCGTGATTTTCGCGCTGCGCCTGTTCAAGACCGTGCTGCTTTACGCCGCATACGAAAGGACACATGCGTGACCCGCCGCTGGCCCGTCATCCCGACCATCATCGTGCTGGCCGCCGTTGCGACCATGATCGGTCTTGGCATCTGGCAATTGGGGCGCATGGACGAGAAAGCCGCGCTTCTCGCACGTTATGAAGCTGCCGCTGGTGCCGAGGGCGAGGCCACCTTCCCGCTGCAAGGCGAGGGTGCGGAAGTCTGGTTTCGCCGGGCTACGCTGCTGTGTGAGACGCCATCGCGGATCGAGCCGGTGGCTGGCACCTCCGCGCGTGGCCAGAAGGGCTGGGTGCAGCGCGCCACCTGTGCTTCGGGCGCGCTGGTCGATATCGGCTTCACCCGCGAGCTGGTGACCCCGGACTGGACGGGCGGCACGGTGACGGGCGTGATTGCGCCCGGACCGCGGCTGGTGGCCGATCCCGCTGTCGCCGGGCTTCAGGCGATGGCCCGGCCCGATCCCTCGGATCTGCCCAATAATCATCTCGCCTATGCCGGGCAGTGGTTCTTCTTCGCGATTACCGCCTTCATCATCTACGTGCTGGCCTTGCGGCGGCGAGGGCGCATTTCTTGATGGTCGCGATTTCCGAGCCGGGAAATGTTCCATTTCCCTCGAAATCGCTCTAACCGCCTTCGCCTATGCAATATGTCTCGACACGCGGGAGCGCACCGACGCTCGATTTCGAAGGGGTCACGCTGGCAGGCCTTGCCAGCGATGGCGGGCTTTACCTGCCGGCTGAATGGCCGCACCTGTCGCCTGACGAAATCCGCGGTCTGCGCGGCTTGCCCTATCCCCGGCTGGCCGCGCGCATCATGCAGCCCTTCGTGGCGGGGAGCCTGACCCAGGCCGAGCTGTTGGCTGTGTGCGAGGCTGTCTATGGCCCGTTCGGCCATGCCGCTGTCGCACCCCTGGTGCAGCTTGATGAAACGCATTGGCTGCTTGAGCTCTTCCACGGGCCGACGCTCGCCTTCAAGGATGTGGCGCTGCAACTGCTTGGCCACCTGTTCGAGATCTTCCTCGAACGGCGCAACCAGCGCCTCACCATTGTCGGCGCGACCAGCGGGGATACCGGCTCGGCCGCGATTCAGGCGGTGGCCGGGCGCACCCGCAGCGAGATTTTCATGCTGCATCCCGCAGGCCGGGTCAGCGATGTGCAGCGCCGCCAGATGACCACCGTGCGCGCGCCTAATGTGCACAACCTTGCAATCGACGGCAGCTTTGATGATGCGCAGGCGCATGTGAAGCGCATGTTCACCGATGCCGAGGTGACAGGCGTGCTCAATCTCGGTGCGGTCAATTCGATCAATTGGGCGCGGCTGATGGCGCAGGTGGTCTATTATTTCTCCTCCGCGCTGCAATTGGGTGCACCTGATCGGCCCGTTGCCTTTTCGGTGCCGACCGGGAATTTCGGCGATGTCTTTGCCGGTTATGTCGCCGCCAAGATGGGGCTGCCGATCGCGCGCCTGATCGTCGCTACCAATGTGAATGACATCCTGCACCGCGCGCTTTCGAGCGGCGATTACTCCGCGGGCAGTGTCACCCCCACCTTCACGCCGTCGATGGACATTCAGGTGTCCTCCAATTTCGAGCGCCTGCTGTTTGATGCCGGTGGGCGCGATGGCGCGGCGCTGGCGGAGCAGATGCACCGCTTCGAAGCGACCAAGGTGATGCAGCTTACCAACCGCCAGCGCGAAGCGGCCGCTGCGCTGTTCACCAGCGCGCGGGCCGATCAGACCGAGACCGCGCGCGCGATGCAATGGGCCTCGCGCAATGCCGGACAGGTGATCGATCCGCACACCGCCGTGGGCGTCCACGCGGCGCGCGCGGTTGCTATGGCTGGCGATATTCCGTCCGATGTGCCGATTGTCACGCTCGCCACCGCCCATCCGGCGAAATTCCGCGAGGCGGTCGAACGGGCAATCGGGGTGCGCCCGGCCTTGCCTGCGCGGGTCGGCGATCTGTTCGGGCGTGAGGAGCATTTCACGACGCTTGGCGGTGACTATGCCAGCGCCCGCGATTTTGTGCTGGGCCACGCTGCGCGCAGGGCCTGATGGCAGTCCTGATCGAAACACCGCAGGTCATGGCCTGCACCGGCTGGGAGAGCTATCGCCTGCTTGATAGCGGGGCGGGGCGCAAATATGAGGCCTTCGGCCCCCACGCCTTCATCCGGCCCGAGCCGCAGGCGATGTGGCAGCCGCGGCGGGCGCAGTGGCCTGCGGCAGGCGAATTCATTCCCGGCTCGGACGAGGATGGTGGCGGGCGCTGGCAGTTCGCCGAGCCTCTGCCCGATGAAGGCTGGCCGCTCGGGTGGGACACGGTGCGCTTTACCGCCAAGCCGACGCCGTTCCGCCATCTGCAATTCTTTCCCGATATGGCCCCGGTGTGGGACTGGATGCGCACCCAGCTTGACGGGATGAGCGAAGCCGAAACGCTCAACCTGTTCGGCTATACCGGGCTCGGCACGCTCGCGCTGTCGCAGCATGGCCGGGTCACCCATGTCGATGCCTCGAAGAAATCGGTGGCGCAGGCGCGCGCCAATGCCGCTCTTTCGGGGATGGAGGACCGCCCGATCCGCTGGCTCACCGATGATGCGGTGAAATTTGCCGCGCGCGAGGTGCGGCGGGGCAAGCGTTATGATGGCATCATCCTTGATCCGCCCAAGTTCGGGCGCGGGCCGGAGGGCGAGGTGTGGCGGCTCGAAGAGCACTTGCCCGGCCTCGTCGCGGATTGCGCCCGGCTGCTCGATCAGGACAGCCGCTTCCTGTTCCTGACAGTCTATGCCGTGCGGATGAGCAGCCTTGCGATTGCCGGCTTGCTGGCCGAGGCGCTGCGCGATCTGCCGGGCCAGATCGAACATGGCGATCTGGCGGTGCGCGAAGAAGGGGCAGGCGGGCGCCTGCTGCCCACCGCGATCTTCGCGCGCTGGTCAAATCCCGGCTAAGGGCGCGCTCATGGTAACCCGATCCGATTCGCTCACCCTTGAAGTCAATGATCTCGTCGTGGATGTCCTCACCGGCATCTATTCCGAGGAAACGGGCAAGCCGCAGCCGCTGCGCATCTCGATCGCGGCGCGTTACGCGGTGGCGGATCGCTATGATCCCGACACCCCGCTTGATGCCAGCAAGAACTACATGGACCTCAAATTCGCGGCCAGCGAAGGGCTGCCCAGGGGCGTCCATTTCAAGCTGATCGAAGCGGTGGCCGATCACATCTGCGAAAGCCTGTTCGTGGGCGATGCGCGGGTCGAGGCGGTGACGGTCAAGATCGTCAAGCTCGCGATTGCCGAGGCTGATGAACAGATCGGCATCACGCTCCACCGCGAACGGCCGTTGCCCCACGGGGCGCGGTGATGCAGCAACGGCTGGAAGTCGGCGCTCTGCCCGACAGCCCGCTCGATGCGGCGGCTGCTGTCATGGCACTGCATCTGCCGCAGGCAAGCGCCCTGATCGAAGTGCCGGGTGCCACGGCCCTCGTCATCATTCTCCCGCCCGCAGACAAAGCGCATGGCGATTGGCGGCGCGCGCTCGCACGCGATCTGGCGCGTGAATATGCCCCCAAGCGCACCAATATCGTCGCTGCGCTGCCCGGCGCGGCTTGCGAGGCCATGCTACAGTTTTTATCAGATGCGCAAGGCGTGACGGGCCACTATTGTGAGGTCCATGAATGACCAGTCCGGCCCTTTTGTCCCGCGCAGGCGTGATCTGATTGTGGTCCGCGCGGCGGGTGACAAGGGGCCACCCTTGATCGATGCCTTCCAGCGGCGGATTTCCTATCTGCGCCTGTCGGTGACGGATCGCTGCGATCTGCGCTGCGCCTATTGCATGCCCGAGCAGATGCAATTCCTCCCCAAGGCCGAGGTGCTCACGCTCGAAGAGCTTTACGAACTCGCCACCGGGTTCATCGCGCGCGGGGTGACCAAGCTGCGCATCACCGGAGGTGAGCCGCTGGTGCGGCGCGACATCATGGATCTCTTCACCGCGCTAGGGCGCAGGCTCGGGCATGATCTGCACGAATTGACGCTGACGACCAATGGCACCCAGCTTGCCCGCCATGCCGAAGGTCTGGCCCGGGCCGGGGTGCAGCGGGTAAACGTGTCGCTGGATACGCTTGACCCCGCGCGGTTTGCCGCACTCACGCGGCGCGATGTTCTGCCGCAGGTGCTTGAAGGCATTGCTGCGGCGAAGGACGCGGGCCTCAAAGTCAAGCTGAATGCGGTCGCGCTCAAAGGCTACGCGGATGAATTGCCCGATCTCATCGCGTGGGCGCATGGGCAGGGCCACGATGTTACCCTCATCGAGGTCATGCCGCTCGGCGATGTCGAGGAAGAACGGCTCGATCAATATCTGCCGCTCGATGCCGTGCGCCGCGATCTCGAAAACCGCTTTACCTTGCGCGACATTGCGTTTTCCACCGGCGGGCCGGCGCGCTATGTCGAGGTAGCAGAAACCGGCGGGCGGCTCGGCTTCATCACGCCGCATACCGGCAATTTCTGTTCGGGCTGCAACCGGCTGCGGGTAACGGCGACCGGCCAGCTCTTCCCCTGCCTTGGCGGCGGGGAGCGGATTGATCTGCGCGCTGCGCTGCGCTTTGACGATCCCGAGCGCAATCTCGCGCTTGCCATCAACGAGGCGCTCGCGATCAAGCCGGAAAAGCATCATTTCCGCATGGACGCGCGCGGGGCTGCGCCCGCTGTGGCGCGGCATATGTCCACCACCGGGGGATGAGTGTGCTTTGTCATTGCGAGGAGCCGAAGGCGACGCGGCAATCCAGCGCTGCACCGTGCCGCGCTGGATTGCTTCGCTACGCTCGCAATGACGAGGAGGAGCGAGCGTGATCCGCATTGTCTATCTGGGAAAGCTTGCCGACGTAGCAGGCAAATCGGAAAGCCAATTCGTTTCGAGCTCTGGCGATCTCGACTGGTCCGACATTCTGGCTCTGCTGGATGATCATGTTCAAAATGGTCTGGCGGATGCTGTGCGCGATGTGCGGGTGAAGGTCGCGCTCAATGGTCAGGTGCTCGCCGACCGCGAAGGGCTGGTTGCGCGCGATGGTGACGAGGTGGCCTTTCTCCCACCTGTTTCCGGCGGCTGACCATGCCGATGCGCGACATCCGTCTGCTCGATCAGATCTTCATCCCCGGCAGCCTGATCGGCCCGTTCACGCAGGCCAATCCGGGACTGGGGGGCGTCTGCACCTTTGTCGGCGAGGTGCGGGGTGATGACGGGGTCGAGGCGCTCGAACTCACCCATTACGCGCCGCTGACCCTGCCCGGTATGCATCAGCTGGCTGACAGCGCCTTTGCCCGGTTTGATCTGATGGGGCTGCTGATGGTCCACCGCGTCGGGATGATGCGACCGGGTGAGCCGATTGTCTGCGTCTCGGCCGCAGCGCTCCACCGCCGCGATGCGATTGATGCGGTCGATTTCTGCATGGACCATCTCAAGAGCGCAGCGTGGTTCTGGAAGCGCGAGAAACGCGCTGACGGGTGGCACTGGATCGAACCACGTGTGCAAGACCACCGCGATCTCGCGCGGTGGTGATTTGATCTCGCTCAAGGCGCGGTACGCCGGCGAATCGTAGTCTCTCCTTCACACGAGGAGGACACCCGATGAGCAAGCAGGTTCAGGATATCATTGCCCGCGGCGAGGCCCGCATTGTTGAAGCCCCGGTGCAGGGCAGGCATCAAGTGGATCGCAATTTCGGGCTGCCCGCAGCGCTTTATGGCTCGATGGTGGGTTGCTACCTCGGCTTTCTCGCGATTGCCGCGCTCGCCTTTGGCAATCCCGCTCTCGCGATCCCGCTGGTGATCTTTGCCGTGGCCATTCTTGCAGGGTTCGGCGTGCCGACGATGTGGACGCGGCTCCGCGATAATCCCGGCGCGCCGCCCACGATGGGTGAATTTGCCCGCGACGGGGTGATGACCAACACCGGGCGGCTGAGCGCTTCGGATGCGGCGATCCAGATGCTCACCCTGCCGGTGCTGGTGCTGGTGTGGGGCGTGGTTGCTTTCGTGATTGCCGCGCTGGTCCGCTGAACCACTCTGGCTGGACAGACCGACTCCCTCTTCAGGGGCAATGGCTACGGACCCGCCATTGCCCCTGTTTTTTGCCTTGTCGCCACCTTCGGCGCAGCAAAGATTATCGGCCTGAGATATCGTGCAGCATCTGGGCATCGCGCACGGTGATCCCGCGTTTGCCCTTGCGGATGATCGCGCCCATCTCTTCCAGCTCACCCAGCTTGCGGCTGACGGTTTCGATGGTGAGGCCGAGCATGTTGCCCATCTCGCCGCGCGTCAGCGGCAATTCGAATTCATGCGCAAGATGGCAGGATGATTCGCTTGCCGCGGCCGCAAAATCATGCAGCAAGGCGGCAAGCCGCGCCTCGGCGCTGGCATGGCCCGTGAGTTCGAGCAGGCTGCGCGAGGCGAGCAAATCGGCCTGGCTGCGCTTGAGAAGCGCGCGCGCCAGCGCGGGATAATCATTGATCGCGCGCTCGATATCGCCGCGGGCAAAGGTGCACAGGCGGCTTTCGGTCAGGGCCACGACATCGTGATGGGCAAAGGGCGCGAACAATTCACCGATGAAACCGGCCGGGTGCACCAGCGCGAGAATCTGTTCATTGCCATCCTGATCGATCGCCGCGACTTTCAGCGCGCCGCTGATCAGCGTGGCGCAGGCGGCATCCTCGTCGCCCGCGGCAAACAGCATTTCGCCGCGTTTGAGGGTGCGGGTCCGCCCGGCTGCCGCCATGGCGTCACGCTCCTCCGGGGTCAGCACCGCGCAGGCGGCATTGTCACGAACCGGGCATGTGCTGCACGCGAGGTTCATTGCCCCAACTCTCGCCACAGCGCGTCAAGCGCGGCATCTTGCCGTTCGAGCAGCGCCAGCACTTCGGCCTGCGCGGCGGTGATCGGCGCGGTTTCGCCATAAGTGGCCGCCGCGTCAGCCGCGATCCGATCCAGATCGCCCAGCGGTATGAAGGTCGTGCTGCGCAGCGCGGTCAGATCAGCAAGCGCCACCAGCGCCCGCGCGCGGGCATCGCTTTCCGCGCCTTGTCCGCGCGCCCGCGCGACCAGTGCGGCGGTGGCGGGCTGCTGTTTGGTAAAGGCCGCGGCTGCGGCCTCGGCCTGCTGGCGCAGCGCCGTGATCCGCGCCAGATCGGCAGGCTGTGCCGGCGCGGCAGGCACCACCGGCGCCGTGGCGGTGATCAGCGGGCGCTTTTCCGCCTCGCGCAGGGCGAGCGAGGGATAGGGCCCGCCATCGCTGGCACAGCCCGCCAGCGCCAACGCGCTTGCCAGCCCGGCAATAGAGGTTGATCGCAGTCTCATACCCATCCCGCATGCTGTTAACACGGCTGCCCTGCACGGCCAAACAGACTGTCGCAAGCGCCGGATGGTTTCTCGCGCGGCGACCGTGCACGAAATTGTCATGCCATGGGCGTTGACTTCGCCGCGCCTTTCTCTTAACGGCACCCATCTTTCCGGGGCTGCATCCGCGCTAGCCTCGCATTGCCGTTCGGTTTGCGGGTTTCGTTTCAACGAGCTTCGTGGTCGCCGGACACAGCACGAGATTGAGAGTATATAGCCATGTTCGCTGTAGTGCGCACGGGCGGCAAGCAATACAGGGTTGCCGCCGGAGACAAGATTGCCGTTGAAAAGCTCGCAGGCGAAGCCGGCGACACCATCACGCTGGGCGATGTCCTGCTGGCTGGCGAGGGCGATTCGCTCGCCGATGCCAAGGGTGTGACGGTTTCGGCCGAGATCATTGCCCAAGCCAAGAGCGAGAAGGTGATCGTCTTCAAGAAGCGCCGTCGGCACAATTATCGCCGCAAGAACGGCCACCGCCAGCAGATGACCCTGCTGCGCATCACGGCTGTGGGTGCCGGTGAAGCCAAGGCTGCGCCGAAGAAGGCCGCTGCCAAGAAGAAGGCTGAGGCTCCGGCCGAAGCCGCTGCAGAATAAGGAGCGCGCGCAATGGCACACAAGAAAGCAGGCGGTTCGTCGCGTAACGGTCGTGATTCGGCCGGTCGTCGCCTTGGCGTGAAGAAGTTCGGCGGTCAGGAAGTGATCGGCGGCAACATTATTATTCGCCAGCGTGGCACGCGCGTCTATCCGGGCGTCAATGTCGGTATGGGCAAGGACCACACCCTCTATGCGCTCGGTGCAGGCGTAGTCCGATTCCACGCAGGCAAGCTTGGCCGCAAATACGTGTCGGTCGACGCGGTGGCCGAAGCCGCCGAATAAGCGGACGGTTCGATAAAGGGATCGTCCAACCGGGCGATCCTGGCGGGCCTTAGGGCCAGCAATTCATGAAAGGGAGACAGGATCGCCCCCAAGCGGGGAGGTTCTGTCTCCCTTTTGCGTTTCTCCCTTTCACCATGCCGTTGGAATCATAAAATTTCACGGCCATGAAATTGTCATGCAGTGTCCCTAGGGCGTTGCAGGGCGAGGTAGGGAGAATTCTCGTGTTTCATCGCAGCGAAAGACTGTTCCTGAGGCCCGCTTTCCCCGAGGATGGCGAGGCCATTCTGGCCAGCATCGGCGATGCCGGTATCGTGCGCAATCTTGCCAGCGCGCCGTGGCCCTATGGGATCACAGATGCCCGCAGCTTTGCTGCGATGCCGCAGGATCAGCGCCTGCCGCACTTTCTCGTCACGCTGCCCGGCACCGGGATCATCGGTAGCGCGGGGCTGTGCGCGCACGAAGGACAGGCCGAGATCGGGTATTGGATCGCGCGCCCGCATTGGGGGCAGGGCTATGCCACCGAAGCGGCCGAAGCCGTGCTGCAAATTGCCCGCACGCTGGGTCACCGCCGGGTGATGGCCGGGCATTTCACCGACAATCCGGCCTCGGGCCGGGTGCTGCGCAAGCTTGGCTTTGTGCCGACCGGGCGGATCATGCCGCGGTTCAGCCGCGGCCGCGACGGGTTGGCCGATGCGGTCGAATATACGCTTGATCTGCAATGTGAAATCGCTTCTCCCGTCAGGTGTGCCGCCTGACGGGATAGGCCCTTGCGGGCTTGTTCGGCCCGGTGAAAGAGCCTAGGCGGTCTCCACCATGACTGTTCGCAAACGCCTGAGTCCCGAAGAGTCGCGCAATTCCGCACTCGAAGCGGCGCGCGCCTTGCTGATCGAGGCCGGGCCGCAGGCGGTTACGCTCAAGGCGGTGTCGGCGCGGATCGGGCGAACCCATGCCAATCTGCTGCACCATTTCGGCTCGGCTTCGGGCTTGCAGCGGGCGCTGGCGGAACACCTCGCCAAATCGGTGTGCGAGACCATCATCGACGCGGTTCATGCCAGCCGTGCCGGGCTCGGCAGCCCGCGCGAGGTGGTGGATCTGGCGTTCGATGCCTTTGACCGTGAAGGCGCGGGCGCACTCACCAGTTGGATGCTGCTGACGGGCAATGAAGATGCGCTCGATCCGATCATTTCGACGATCCACGATCTGGTCGATGAAATTGCGCCCGAAGAAGCGCAGCATGATGTTGCCGCGCGGCGCATCCACCGCGAAACGCTCAGCCTGGTGCTGCTGGCGCTGGGCGACGCGCTGATCGGCGGGGCGCTGGCGAAATCGCTCGGCCTGCCGCGCGATGCCGCCCGGGTCCGGGCCGAAGCGATGCTGGCACAGTCGCTCGCCGATTACGAACAGGCCTAACCGGCTTCCTCGGTCAGCGCGGCAGCCTGCCATGCAGGCAGCTTCGCCGGATCGAGGCTCTCGACCCGCAGGTGATCAACCGCCAACCCTTGTTCGGGATAGGCCACCACCCGGCGCGCTTCGTCCGATTCGCCAAGCGGCACCACCACCAAGCGCCGGTTGACCTTTTGCCGCCAGTTCATCCGCGCGGTGTTTTCCTGCCCGACATAACACCCCTTGGTGAAGCTGACACCATGCAGCGCAACCGCATTGGTTTCGAGCCACAGGATATCGCCCAATTCGGCGCGCCCTTCGGGTATGCCCAGCGCGAGGCGGTGGGCCAGCCATGCGGCGTCTGCGCTTTCGCCGACCGGCGCGGCCAGCCAGCGCCAGCCGAGCCCGGGCAGCCGCGGATCGGGGACAGCGCCGTCTTGCTGCTGTGGGCTCCAATGCACCGCAAGGCTATCGTCACGCGCAATCGTGATCTTGCGGCGCAGGCGATACATCGAGAGGCGCTTTGCCAGCTCGTCGGCATGCGCGGCTTCGCAATCGAGCAGGAGATCCGTGCCCTCTCCCCAGACAAGAAAATCGAACATATGCTTGCCCTGCGCCGTGAGCAGCGCAGCGTAGCACGGCAGGGCGCCCTTCACGTCATTGGTGACGAGGCCCTGGAGGAAGGCGGCGACATCCTCGGCTTCCTCGAGCGGCGAGAGGCGGATGATCGCCCGTTCATTAAGTTGCGTTGCCATCATGCGTGACAGATAGGCATGGCCAAAGCTGGCGCAAAGTGGGTGATCAAGGAATTAGCCACTTTGCACCAGCCCGTTGTGTTCGCATCACTTGGTGCCGAAAACCGGTTCCCACTTTTCGGCGCGATGCTTTAAGGGGAAGCCATGACAGACACGCTCATCATCCGCCGCCCAGATGACTGGCATCTCCATTTCCGCGATGGCGACATCATGCGCGAGGTGGTGCCCTATACCGCGCGGCAATTCGCGCGGGCGATCGTGATGCCGAACCTGACCCCGCCGGTGACGACCACCGCGCTGGCCGCGGCCTATCGCGAGCGGATTCTCGCCGCCGTGCCCGAAGGCGTGCGCTTCATGCCGCTGATGACGTGCTATCTCACGGACAATACCGACGCCGATGATCTGGCGCGCGGTGCGGCTGAAGGCGTGTTCACCGCGGCCAAGATGTATCCGGCGAATGCCACCACCAATTCGGCCGCCGGGGTCACCAATGTCGAGAAGCTCTACCCCGTGCTCGCGCGGATGGAGGCCGAAGACATCGTGCTGTGCATCCATGGCGAGGTGACGGATCACCACATTGACGTGTTTGACCGCGAGAAGGAATTTATCGAGCGGCATTTGCGCGCGATCGTCGCCACCTTCCCCAAGCTGCGCGTGGTGTTCGAACATATCACCACTAGCGATGCCGTCGATTTCGTGATGGAATCCGGCCCACAGGTCGCGGCGACCATCACCCCTCAGCACCTCCATATCAACCGCAATGCGATGCTGGTCGGCGGGATCCAGCCGCACAATTACTGCCTGCCGGTTGCCAAGCGCGAAAGCCACCGGCTGGCGCTGCGCAAGGCGGCGACCAGCGGCAGCCCCAAGTTCTTCCTCGGCACCGACAGCGCGCCGCATCTCCGGAAGGACAAGGAAAGCGCCTGCGGCTGCGCGGGCATTTTCGGCGCGCCCTATGCGCTCGAAAGCTATGTCACGGTGTTTGACGAAGAGGGCGCGCTCGACAGGTTCGAGGGCTTTGCCTCGCTCCATGGCCCGGCGTTCTACAAGCTGCCGGTGAACGAGGAGACGGTGACGCTCGAACGCGCTGCTGTGGCCGTGCCGCCGATGCTCGCAATCGTCGGCGCCGAGATTGTGCCGTGGCACGGCGGGCAGACGCTGGGGTGGAAATTCCTGGGGTGACTTGAGCCCGTTCGCCTCGAGCGTAGTCGAGAGGCTGTGACATGTGTCTCGACTTCGCTCGACACGAACGGATCGTTGGTCACCGCGCCCGTCGCTTCGCCCACAGATCCCACACGAACACGGCAACCGCCACCCAGATCAGCACGAAGCTGGCGAGCTTGGTCGGCGCCAGCGGCTGGTGGAAAACGAACAGCCCGAGAAAGAACACGATTGTCGGCGCGAGATACTGGATGAAGCCCAGCGTCGAATATTCCATCCGCCGCGCCGCGATCGCAAACAGCAGCAGCGGCACAGCGGTGATTACGCCTGACAGGATGATCAGCCCGCTCATCGCCCAGTCGTGCCCGAAAGCCGAGCCTTGCGGGCTGGCCGCATACCATGCCGCGATCCCGATCGAGGGCACGAGCAACAGCCCGCTTTCGATTGTCAGACCCGGCAGCGAGCCGACCGCAACCTGCTTGCGCACCAGCCCGTAGAGCGAAAAGCTGAGCGCGAGGCTGAGGCTGATCCACAAGGTGGTGATGGCGCCCGCAGCTAGCAGCGCCACGGCCAGCGCGGCAATCGCCACCGCGAACCATTGGCGGCGCGACAAGCGTTCTCCGAGAAAGGCCGTGCCGAGCAGGACGTTGAGCAGCGGGTTGAGATAATAGCCAATACTCGCCGCATAGACTTCGCCCGCCATGATCGCCCAGACATAGACAAACCAGTTGATCCCGATCAGCCCTGCGCTGCCCGCCAGCGCGAGCATGGTGCGGCGGTTGGTGAGCGCGCCGCGCAGCTCGGGGAACTGGCGGCGAAACGCCACGATCAGCAGGCACAGCGGGAGCGTCCAGATGATCCGCCAGCCGACGAATTCGAAGGGCGGAACGCTCGCCACCAGCATCAGGTAAAGCGGCAGGAAGCCCCAGATCAGATAGGCGCCAAGCGCAAACGGCAGGCCTGACGGGCTGTGCTGCGACGGTTCGGGAGAGGAGGGGGGCTGGGCCATGCTGCGCGCGGCCTAGGCGGCGCGGCGGCGCATGGCAAGCGGCGTTGCATGGCGCTTGTTAGGTGACAGGAGTGTTTAGACTGGCGCCGAGCGGGATTTTCCGGGCTTCTGCGGGGATGTGCGGACCAGAAGTGGCGGAAATCCTTGTGTTTGCGGATGAGTGCCCAAAAATTGGCGCTCGGCTTCTGTGTCTAGACTCATGGTTGATTTAGACGCTGGAATGCCATGAGCGGCTGGACTGGCGGCTGTGCCTTCTTAGGGCACCTTAACCGCGGATTTCCGCCAAAAATCGGGCGCTGATGAGCCTCTTAGAGCCGCATAAGAGGCATCTGAAGGGCCTCGAACCGGGACAGAACCGGGGCATTTGCCAGGACGCCGACTGATCGGCGGCAAAACCGCAGAAATCGGCCACTTTCGAGCCTCACTACATCTTACTGACATTGGTGAAAGTGGGCGCGAATTTCAGTCTAGCCCGAATGACCAAGTCCAGTGGCAAGGGCACCACTCCTGACCGCAACCGGCCAGCGGAAGGGGCCATTTGTCTGACAATGGAACCTCGGTTTGATCCAACTGCCGCGCTTCGTCGCAGAGCCACTTCGCTCTTGCCCAAAAGGTCAGGCCTTTCACATCTTCTGGCTGGTTGCTGTCGAACCGTTCGCGCCGGAGGTTGAAGTCGGCGCGGAGGAAGGTGGCCTTCTGGGCGTGGTAGGGATCGGGCTGCCCCTTCGCGCTTAAGAGCAGCTCGATGTCGCCTTTGGAAAGCATGGTCGGAGATGTGCCTTTAGGCCATCGAGCCCGATACATGGCGAGCAGCTGATTAAGCGCATCGATCCGGTAGTATCCCAGCGCCTCAATCGCTTCATGAAGATGGAACTGAAACCGCGCAGGCATCGGCCCGGAGATGATAAAGCTTGCCATCGCACCCCCTGACGAAGAAGACTGCAAGCCGCCGCGAAATTTGGCGGGTCAGATCGCTGATGAAGCCATCTCATCTCGCAGATCAAGCGCACGCTGCATAGCAGATTTCGCGGCCTCCTCACCGCACCGATCGAGAATGGTGAAATACGTCCTGTTGGCCGGTTCCAGGAGCTGCATACTGCGAAGCTCAAGTGCCGCTCTGGCATCAACGGCATCAGCCACCTTCGACGATTGAAGGTTGGTAAGTACAGCGGCCGTTTCGGTGATAAAGGTCCGCTCCAAGTTGCTGCAGACGCGCCATTCATTGGCGAAGTAGCTGCCGGTTCCTAGCGCGATGGTTGCTGCGATGCCTGCTGCGATCAGGGCTGTTTTACCAGACAATTCAGAGCCTCCTCACGACTGCGATCACGCGACCAAAGATGTGTAGCTCACCATCGTGCGCCACCTCGGGCGGGACGTTGGGGTTGTCGCTCAATATCTTAACGCTGCCGTCAGGCATAGGGCGAAGGCGCTTGATCATCCCGGTCTGGCCGTAAGCTATGGCCCAATAGAGATCGCTGAAGTTGGAGCCAATTGCTGAGCGGTCGATCAGGATGACATCACCATCGCCGATCGTGGGCTCCATGGAATTGCCCAAGCCCTTGGCCCAGTAAAGCCGATCAGGCGGGCTGCGGGTGATGGAGCGGAGCCAATCGCGCGGAAACAGCATGGTATCGACTTCATGCTCGACAATCTCGCTGTCCATGAAGGCTGCGCCAAGGCCGAAGTTGAGATCAATCGCGGCAATTTCGACCATCTCGGGCGCAGGTTGTTCGAAGCTGGCGAGCGCGGCGGCCCCGGCGCGGGTCCAACCCGGGAACTTGGGAAAGGCACCCTGCAGCTTCTCAATGGTGCGCTGGCTTAGACGAGTATCCACGATGCCCTTCACGGGCTTCCGCAGGGTCTCAGGGTCTACTTTTGCGCGCTTGGCGACTTCGGTCAGGCTTACCCCGGCGTATTGGACCAGCGCTGTTATCAGCGCGGCGTCTTTCTCTACCCCTGACATGGTGTGGCGCTAGCAAATAAAATTCCGAACACGTATCCGAGATTTCTCCGTTTACAGCACGAGATTTCTCCGATATTCGTTCGGACATGGACCAGCAAACAATCGTTCAGGACATTGCCCGGCGCGCCAAGGCGTCTCGCGTGTCCATCGCCGGGCTCTGCCGCCGTGCAGGTATCCACCCAGACACCTTCCACAACTGGAAGAAGACGGCGCGGAACCCCAATCCGCCGGGAGCGAACCTGCATTCGGTCGGGGCGCTCTATCGCGAGCTCGACAAGATCGACGCCGAGGATGCCAAGCGGCTGGCCCGGCGCGGTGGCAAGGCGGTGGCGGCATGAGCGCGCGCGGTTCATTGCCCCTTCCTCCCGAAGGCAAGGGTCTCGGGCGCTTCGCCAGCGCGGCGCATGCTGCATGGCTGAAGGCAGAAAGTCTGCGCCTCGCCGCGCTGTTCGGCATCGAGCATAGCGACGCGGTGACGATTGCGCGGCACTTCCGCGCGTATCCCGATCAGCGGCGGTCGGACGACCTCACCAAGCACTGTGCGCTGACCTTGCGCGCTCGCAAGCGGTTCATGTCGCCCAGCAGCGGCAAGGCGGTGGCGGTATGAGCGGCGGCGGCTTCTTCGATAGGGCGCGGGCCAAGGCTGCGGCGTCTGGTGCAAGGGGTGGCTCCGAGCGTTTGCGACTGGCGCGGCTGAACGCTGCCGACCGTCCTGCGGACGCCGGTTTCGCGTCGATAGCGGCAGCGCAGTTGGTGATCCGCAGGCTGAAGCTGCGGGCGGCATTAAACGATGCGCGCAAGTCAATCGAAGCACTGCTCGACAGCCTCGACCAGCAGACGCAGGCGGATCGCGACGCGGTCTCTGCGTTGTTTGATCAAGCTGGGAATCTGATCCCGGACGCCGCTGAGTGTGTGCAGGGTAACCGCTCGGTCAATCCCATCGGTGGCGATGATGTGCGAGAGAAGGAGTTGCTGGAGGGCGTAAACCTGATCCTGCAGCTCCTCGATACGCTCGGCGTCGGTCTTCGGCATGGGCTGTTCTCCTCCAGTGAGAGGGCAAGGTCTAACCGGCCCGAAAGTGCCGCGCATCGTCTAAGTGGGGGTGTGGAATGAACGCTCGTTCCAAGGGGCGCGCGGTGCGCGCCGACGCCCGCGTGATCAGCATCGATCCTGCCGACATCTTCATCCCCGAGCGCATCGGGTTTCTGCATCAGGACAAGGCTGCGGCGCTTGGCCGGTTGATGGCGGTGGATGGCCAGCGCGATCCGATCAAGGTGGTGCGGGTATTTCCGAGCAAGACGGTGGAGCAGTGCAAGGCCGAAGGCAACCGCCCTTGGCGTCTGGTGGTGGGTATGCACCGGCTGCAAGGTTGCATCCTCGAAGGGATCGAGGTGCTGGCCATTGAGGTCAAGGGCAAGCCCGAGGAGCTGGCCGAGCTTGAAGCTTCGGAAAACATTGACCGGCGCGATATTGGGCCGCTGGAAAAGGCCAAGTTCGTGGCTGCGATTGCCGATGCAGCGCGGGCGCGGGTGGCGGCGGAGCATGGCGAAGACCTGAGCAACCAGCAGCTGGCCATCAGGGCGCGCTGGGCGCGGGCAAATGACCCTTCGGCAGGCCTTCAGGGGCTGGAAAGGGCCATCGAAGAGGAGACCGATGATACGTGTTCACAAAGTGAACGCGTATATGGGTGGCAGCAATCGGTTCGAGATGCATTCGGGCTTGGCCGCACTCAGACATGGCAGTTCATTAAGCTCTACCGGATGCTGGTTCAGCCGTTCCCGGCGCTTGCCGAGCCGCTGGCCAAGCACCCGGTGGTGGGCGCAAACCTGACCCAGTTACTCAAGATCGCCAGCCAACAGGATGAAGGCATTCGCGGCCGGGTGATTGAGGCGCTGATCGGCGACAACACGCTCACCGCTGACGCTGCGATCCTGCAATTCGGCCAAACTGCACGAAGCGCGCCGCAGCGCGAAATGTACGCGCACGAGAAGCAATGGAGCGCGGTCCACAACAACTGGAAGAACATGGGCCTCACCCACAAGCGCCAGTATCTGCCGAAACTTCTTTCGATGCTGACGCCCGATCTTAAGCGCGAGGCGCGCGATCTCCTTAACGAGGAGCTGGGCGATGCGTGAAAGCAGAACGCAGCGTGCCGCCATAGTCATTGGTCGGGCCTCGGAGGAGCACAAAGAAAAGGCGCTGCGCCGGTGGCTAGCAGTCATCGAGACACAGATGCTTCAGGCCATGGGCCATACCGCCTGTTCCGCTGTGGTCGAAGTCGCTGTCCGACATGGAGTGTCTTCCAGTGCGATCTGGAGATGGCGCAGATTGGTTTACGGCGAATACGAGCCGGTCCCCCAGCTTCGTTGCCTGCTCGACCAACGCGCAATCCGCAATTCCGAAATCCTGTCGCTTGAGGCGGTGCTGTGAAGCCGCCGCTGCCCAGCGAGGCCGCGATTGCGCGCGAGATGAAGGAGACCGGGCTCGACCGGTTCCCGGCGATCCGCCGCATCCAGCAGCGCCGTGCGCTGACCGAACAGCTTGAGAAGGGGAGGCTCTCCAAGTGACGATGCTTGCGCCAAGGGAGCAGCAATTGCTGCGCTTCATCATCGGTTTTCAGGCCGCGCATGGGTTTGCCCCAAGCTACATCGAAATGGCGGATGGCATCGGCTTTTCCAGCACCGGCGATCTGGCCCGCTTGCTCGATAAGCTTGAAGACGAAGGCCATATCCGCCGCCTGTTCAGGCGCGCCCGTTCGGTTGAGGTGCTGGCCAGGCTGCCGATCCCGCAGGCACCGGACGGGTCGCCGCTTTATCTGGTGCCGGGTGTTCCCAAGGCGCTTCGTCTCACTCCCATGCAGAAAGCCGCTCTGGCTTTCATAACTGCATACCACCGCGATTTCGGCGTCAGGCCGACGCTGGATCAGATAGCCGACGGCGCGAAGCTCCGTTCGCATCAGGCAGCGTTCGCGATTGTGTGCCGCCTGCAGGAGCTCGGGCTGATCAAGACGCGCGAAGGCGGCAAGCGCGTGCTGAAGCCCGCAATCGAGGAGATCGTGTGATGCCCCGGTTTGCGAGCAAGGCCGAGTATTTCCGCCACCACCGCAAGGTGATGGAGCTGGCGATGGAGCTGGGCGTCACCCCGATCGAGGCCGAGGCGCGCATGAAGGCGGTCGCGGCGCGGGAGCGCCACCGGGCCAAGATGGCGCGGCGCGGCCTGCGTTCGGCGCTGCCGCCGCTGAGCCTGCGCCCCGAAGCGCCGCAGCCGGTGAGCTTCGACCAATTCGATGCCCGCTGGATGATGAGGGACTGAGCGATGGGTGCTGCCAAGCCTTGCCTCGGCTATCCGAGCCGCACCGCCGCCGTGATTGGCCTGCGCCAGCAGGGGCTCAGCACGCGGCAAATTGCCGAAAGCATCGGCATCGAGCCGAAGACAGTTCTGGCGCTTGAGGTGGGCGCATCGCGGCCCAAGCGCGAGCGGAGCGATTACGAATATCTTGGCCGCGCGGTGCTTGTGCCGACCGATGTGCTTGATGCGCTGGGGCCTCATGCCGCCAAGCGCGGAATCTCGGTGAACGGCCTTGCCCGCCTGATCATCAGCACAGTGGTCGATGAGGGCATGATCGACGCGGTGCTCGATGACGACGCCGAATGGGGGCGCGCATGAGCGAGCTCTTCATCACCCGCCATGCGATCCGCCGCTATCAGGAGCGCGTTGCCAATGTGCCTGCGCCCGAGGTGTGGCGCGCGCTGGATTGCCGGGCAGTGCAGCTTGCCATCCAGATGGGCGCGCATTTTGTGCGGCTGGCGGGCGGCCAGCGCGCAGTGCTGCGCGAGAACCGCGTCGTCACCATCCTGCCCAAGGAAACGCACGAAAGCGCGCTCGATCCGCGGCGCGATCCCCTGTTCGAAGATGGGGGTGAGGCATGAGCCTCGGCAAGCTTCGCAAGCGCGAATTCAACATCACCAGCGAGCTGCTCGCCGATCTCGCCCGGATTTTCGATGCCAACCCCGGCGAAGGAACGCCGCGCGTCATTGGCTACTACGATCGGGCGGGCGCACTTCGCCGCATCGTCGCCACATATCCGAATGGCTGGACGGTGACCGGCAACGTGAACGCCAGAGGCTACGTCACCAGCACGCGGTTTCGCTGCACCTTCAAAGCGATGGTGAGGGAGATCAATGCCCAAGGCTAAGCCTCATCCCGGCCAGCTCGGCTTTGACTTCGCGGCTCCCGCGCCTGCCAAGGGCGTGGCCGAGCTGGCGGGGCTTGAGCGGCAGATCAATGCTCTCGTCGGCACGGTGCTGGCGAGCGATCCGCGCCCGCGTGAGGTTATCGCTGCGGAGATGAGCGTGCTGCTCGACGATCATGTCAGCCGCGCGATGCTCGATGCCTATTCTTCGCCAGCGCGAACCGATCACAAGGTTCCGGCCTCGCGCCTGCTTGCGCTGCTGGTGGTGACCGATCGGCAGGATCTGCTCGATCCGATCATGCGCAAGATCGGCGCGGCGCTGCTGGTCGGCGAGGAAGTGAAAACCGCGCGGCTCGGCCACCTGCAGCAGCTGATCCAGGCGGCGCAGGCCGAGATGAAGTCGCTGAGGGCCGATGCCCCGCAAATCAGAGAAGGTGGTGAGGATGTCTGAGTTTTTGCGCCCTATCGCTCCGCTACTTGAGGGCAGTGGTGCGCGCATCAACGAGGTGCCGTTCGAGCAGGACGCCTGGTTCACCGCCAGCGAGCTCGAAGACCTCGGCCTGCCCGGCCTGCCCGGCGACAAGCGTTCGATCAACCGGCGCGCCCAGACCGAGCGCTGGACATCGCGGCTCGGCCCGGATGGCCAGCTGCTGGTCCGCAAGCGCTGCGGGCGCGGCGGTGGGGTGGAATTCCACGCCAGCCTGCTGCCCGGCGAAGCGCGCATCGAACTGGCGCGGCGCGGCCTGATCCGCACCCGGCCCGAACCGGCCAGCAATGGCCTCGCCAGCGCCTGGGCGTGGTTCGACAAGCAGCCCAAGAAGGTGAAGGCCGAGGCGCAGCGGCGGCTCGACATCATCACCGCCATTGCGCTGCTGTGCGAGGCGGGATCAACCCGCACCTCGGCGATCGCGCAGGCCTGCGATGATCACGGCATCAGCCGCGCCACGATCTGGAACTGGCTGCGCGCCGTTGAAGGGATCGAGCGCAGCGATTGGCTGGTCGCGCTCGCCCCGCGTCGGCAGGGCGGCGGTTGTGTCGCCGAAATCCACCCCGAGCTGTGGCAGATTTTCCGCAGCGATTTCCTGCGCCCCGCCGCGCCGACGCTGACGAGCTGTTATTACCGCGTCGTCAATATCGCCCGCGAAAGAGGCCTGAAAGTGGCTTCTGAGCGCACCTTCAGAAGGCGGCTGGAGCGCGAGGTTCCCGCCGAAGTCATCCGCCTGAAGCGCGAGGGCGAGGAAGCCCTGCGCCGTTCGATCCCCGCCCAGCGCCGCAGCGTGGCCGAGCTTCACGCGCTCGAATGGGTGAACATCGACGGGCACAAGTTCGATGTTTTCGTACAACTGCCCGATGGCCGGGTGATCCGCCCGATCCTTGTGGCGATTCAGGATATCTACAGCCGCAAATTCGTCGGCTGGCGGCTGGGCGGTGAGGAAAGCGCGATCCAGACCCGGCTCGCCTTCGCCGATGTGTTCCGGAACTTCGGAATCCCGGCGCATTGCACGCTCGACAATGGCCGGGCGTTCGCATCCAAGTGGATCACCGGCGGCGCGAAAAGCCGGTTCCGCTTCAAGATCAGCCCTGAAGAACCGACCGGCCTGCTGACCGGGCTTGGCGTTCGCATCCACTGGGCGCTGCCGTTTCGCGGCCAGTCCAAGCCGATCGAGCGGGGTTTCCGCGATCTGTGCGAAAGCATTGCCAAGCACCCGGCCTGCGAAGGTGCCTATACCGGCAACAACCCGCAGGCCAAGCCCGAGAATTACGGATCGAAGGCGGTTGCCTGGGATCGGTTTGTCGCGCTGGTGGATGAAGGCATCGCGCTGCACAACGCGCAGCCCGGCCGCCGCACCGAAATGGCGCAGGGCCGCAGCTTTGATGATGTGTTCGCCGAAAGCTATGCCGCTGCCCCCATCGGTAAGGCCACGCCCGAACAGCTGCGCATGGCGCTGCTGGCGGCAGAGAACCGCCTGATCAACCGCCAGACCGGCGAGATCGAGCTGCACGGCAACCGTTACTGGCACCCCGAGCTTTCGGCCCAGCGCGGCGAGCGGGTGACGGTGCGCTTCGATCCCGACAATCTGCATTCCGAGATCCACGTCTATGATCTGGAAGGCCGGTACATCACCGCCGCCGATCTGATCGCCGACACCGGCTTTGGCGATGCTGCCGGGGCCAAGGAAGCGGCCAGACGCGTGGCCGATTATCGCAAGCGCGCCAAGGCCATGGCCGAGGCCGAAGATCTGCTTTCCGCCGAACAGATCGCCGATCTGCAGGCGGGCGCACGCCCCGCGCCGACACCCAGCGCCGGGATTGTTCGCCCGGTGCGCCACGCCGCCCACCAGGCGCGCCAGAACACCCCGAAAACAGAAGCGGCCAGCGCTGATGTGCTGCCGATCGACCGGATGCGGCTTGGCCTCGCCAAGTTCGCCGCTGGCCAGAATTAAAGGAGGACCAAAGCACCATGATCAACGTCACCCACCTGCCGGTCGATGTCGAAGAAGTCCGGATGTGGCTCGTCGGCTATCGCAATATGGCCGATCCGCCCATCCCCTGGAGCCAGCTGGCCAAGGAAACCGAGATCCCGGCAGGCACGCTCCAGCCCTTTTCGGCGGGAACCTATCAGGGCAACAACGAGAAGATCGCGCGCAAGCTGTTCATGTTCCGCCAGTCGGTGGAGCAGCAGGCAGTGCGGCAAAAGACGCTGCCGACCAATCCCGGCTTCTTCCGGACCGATACCTCGCAGCGCCTGCAGATGCTGCTGGAAGTGGCGCACATGGGGCGCATCACGGTGGGCGCGACCGGCCCCGGCACCGGCAAGACGATGACCGTGCGCGAATATGCTGAGCGCGCGCAGCCGGTGTGGATCGCCACCATGAAGCCGAGCTGCGCCAAGCTCAACGCCATGATCATGGAGGTGCACCGCGCGCTGGGGCTTGAGCCGCGCAAGCTCACTTCGGCAGAAGCCTCGCGCATCGTGCTCGAACGGGTGCGCCAGCGGCGCGGCCTGCTGGTGATCGACGAGGCGAATTATCTCACCATCGAAAGCATCGAGGAGATCCGCAGCTGGCACGATGATACCGGCGTTGGCATCTGCCTGCTGGGCAACGAGGAACTGCTCGCCCGGATCGAGACCGGGCGGCACCGCGATCAGTTCGCCCGCCTCAATCGCCGGATCGCGATGCGGCACACCCAGCGCGTGCCGCTGCCGGGCGATGTGCGCGCGTTTTGCGATGCCTGGGGGATCACCCAGCCCGATATCCGCCACTTCCTTGATACCATCGCACGCACGCCCGATTCAGGGGGCTTGGGCGAATGCCAGCAGCTGATCGAAAGCGGATCGATGCTGGCCGCCGCCGATGATCGCGGCCTGTCGCTGGCCGATCTGCGCGAGGCGCAGATGTATCGCGCGACGAAGTGGATCAAGGCATGAGCGCGCCGGGGTCCGTCCGCACCGCCGATCAGATGACAGCGTCTGAGCTGGTCGATCTGGCGTGGGATTACGCCGAGGATGACGCGTTCTTCAGCGCTGCCCGCTGCTTGCGCGCTGCGGCTGACAAGCTGGAGGCGCGTGGGCGCGTCTTGAGCCGCCAGCTTGGTGTTCCTCCGGAGCTGCGGCCATGATCCCGCGCTTCAGCATCGCGCGCTGGGATGGCCAGGGCGACGGCCTGTTCTTCTACGCCGGTTGGTCGCTCGCCATCGAATGGCTTGGCCTGATCTTCGAGATCAACGCCGGGAGGGCCGAGCCATGATCGCCCGCATCCGCACCATCGTGCGCGAATTCGATGGCGAGTTCGGCCCCGGTGCCGCCGCCGCCGAAACGCGCTGGCTCATCTTCATCGTCCCTGCCGCGCCGCTGCTGCTGCTCGGCCTTGCCATCCTTTTGGGAGAACGCTGATGGCTAATGTTGCTGCCAGGCGGGCCGCGCCCGCCACCTTCGCGCCCGATCCGCGCCGCCGCGCGATGATCGCCAAGCTCCATGTCGCGCGCAAACAGATCGCGCTGGCCGAGGATGATTATCGCCAGATCCTGTTCGAGGAGACGGGCAAAACCAGCGCCGCCGATTGCGATGCGCGCGGCCTTGAGAAAGTGATCAAACGGCTGGAGGCCAAGGGCTTCAAGCCGCTGCCCAAGAAAGGCGTGCCGGGCGCGGCGCAGCACCCGATGGCGCGCAAGGCGCGGGCGCTGTGGATCAGCCTTTATCACCTTGGCGCGGTGCGCAATTCGTCCGACCGCGCGCTTGAGGCCTTCGCCCAACGCCAGCTCGGCTGCGAACGGCTGGTCTGGGCCAAACAGTCCGAAGCCTACCGCCTGATCGAGGCGCTGAAGGCGATGGCCGAGCGCAACGGCTGGCCGCAGGTGGATGCCAAGGGCAACAACCTTGCCCCGCGCCAGCTGGCCGAAGGGCTGTGCGAGGCGATTGTGAGCGCGCTCAAGGCGCGCGGTGAAGTGCCCGCCGACTGGACGCTCGACATCACCGCCTATCGCCTCGCCGGGATCGAGACCGGGGCGCAGGGGCAGATGGGCATCGAAGATTATCACCGCCTCGCCGCCGTGATGGGCGAAAAGCTGCGCGCAGCGGGAGGTGTGGAATGAGCGAACCGACCTACAGCCCCTGCCCGGTCTGCGGGCAATACTCTCACAGCATTGCGGGCGGTCTGCTGGAAGAAGCGCACCTGCATTTTGAGACCATGATCTCCCATCGCGGAGACGGGTTGCCGACGCAGCACGTCCACAACAGCGAGACGCGCGACATGGCCCAGCGGTTGCTTGCGGAACTCGCCGCCGCATTGCAGCGGGAGGCGAAGCTGCGCGAGGCGTTGGCCGACCTCCTTTCGTGGTTTCCGGAAAAGGCTCCGGCCCCCGAGTATCGCATAGAAGCGGGAGACCGGGGTGCGACCGATGCTGTTGAAGCGGGGCGTGCAGCACTACAGGAGACACAGCCGTGAACGCGACCGCCATCCTCCGGCGCGTCGCGCCGCTGCTTTACTGGCCGGGCGAGGTAAACCGCTGCCCGCAGTGCAACAGCAAGGCCTGGCACGTCGGCCGCACCACTGCCGAATGCGCCCATTGCGGCCATCCGCTGCCCTTGGCGCAGGATACCGAAACCCGGTGAGCGACAAGCCTGCCTTTGATCGCATCTGGTTTTGGCGCGCGACGCTGCCCGAACGCAAAGGGCAGCGTTGCCGCATCCTTGGGCGCGGCACGATGAACGCATGCCGGATCGAATTCGAGGATGGCACCCGCCACATCGTCTCGCGCTTTGCGATCAGGAAGATCGCACCTTGACCATCCCGGCCGATCCTCTTCCCCAGGTGCTGGCCGATATCGCCATGATCGCGGGCGAGGAAGCGGCGCGCCGGGTGGCGGGCGCGGTGGGCGGGACGCAGGTCTATATCCCGCCGCATCCCGGCCCCGATCACTGGCTGGCCAAGCTCGTCGGGCTTGAGGCGGCGCGCCGGATCGCCGATCATTTCACTGCCGGTGTTGGCCCGGCACGCATCGAAATCCCGCTCGGCGATGCCGGTTTCATCGCCGCCCAGCAGGCGCGTTGCGATGCCATGCTGCTGGCCGGACGCAGCGAGCGTGACATCGCGCTTGCGCTCGGTTACACGATCCGCACAGTGCGCCGCCGCCGCGCCCGGATCAAATCGCTCGCCGATAATCGCCAGCGCGATCTGTTCCTGGGCTGACAGCCGGACAAGTGTCCGGGGCGCGGTGCCCGCCAAATTCCACCATCCAGCGGTCTATGACGACCGCACTTCTCTCCGAACGCATCCTGCTTGAAGTCGCCGAGCATGAAGGCCTCGTGCTCGAAGCTTACAAGTGCAGCGCTGGCGTGCTGACCTGGGGCTTTGGCGTCACCAACGCCAGCGGCCACACCGTTGATCGATACGACACAACCCGGGGCGGCCAGCGTTCCACCATCGAGCGCGCGGTGGAAATCTTCGAATGGCTGCTGCGCACCCGATACCTGCCGCAGGTGCAGGCCGCTTTCCGGGGCCGCGAGCTGACCGAGGCGCAGCTGGCTGCGGCGCTCAGCTTCCACTGGAACACCGGCGCCATCCAGCAGGCGAGCTGGGTGCAGTCCTTCGTGCTGGGCCGCCGCGAGCGTGCCTGGGCGGAGTTCATGAACTGGTCGCGCCCGCGCGAGATCATCGATCGCCGCAAGGTCGAACGTGCGCTGTTCTTCGACGGGCGCTGGTCGCAGGATGGCGTGGTGCTGATCTATGATCGGGTCAACCCGCGCGAACCGCGCAATCCCGTCTGGTCGAGCGCGCGCGAGATCGACATCCGCGACGAGGTGCGCGCGGCGCTCACCAAGGCCGGGAGGGCGGCGTAATGTGGCTATGGCTAAAGCTGCTGGCTTCAGGCGCGTTTGAGGGGCTGCTGAAAGGCCTCTCAGCGGCGGCTAAGTGGCTGCTGGTCGAATGGTGGCGCGCGCCGTTGATCCTGTTCGGGCTTGGCTTTGCTGTCATGGCCTTCATCCGCGTGCCCGCACTGGAGCGCGAAATCGCCGCCATCACCGCCGAGCGAGATGCCGAAGCTGCCGCCCACGAAGGCACCGTTGCCGCCTTTCTCGATGCCACCCGGCAGGCCGAGGCCAAAGCCCGCGCCAATGCGCTGCGCGTCCAGCGCGAACAGGAGATCATCACCGATGCGACCGTTCAATATCTTGAAGCCGACCTTGCTGCTGTGCGCGCTCGCTTTGACCGCTTGCGGGCCGCATCGGCCCGAGCCGCTGCCGGCAGCGCCCCGGCAGTTGATCTGCCCGGCACCAGCGACGCCGCCGGCCGAATTGATCAGGCGGCCCCGGATCACCACCTTCGCACCGCCGGAGCGCTGAGCCCGCAGCCTGCCTGCCCGATCGGGCTGGTGTGCCTCACCATCGATGAGGCGGAGGCCGCCAGCGAGGACGCGCACCGTTTCAACCGGCTGATCGACTGGGTGATCGGCCAGAGCGCGGTCCGCTTCAACCCCGAGCCCCGGCCATGAGCATGTCGATGGATCTGGGGGAGCGCGGGCTCGAACGCGCCGAGACGTTCGAACGGCTTTCGAACGAGGCGGCCGTCGCGCGCATCCGCAACAATCTGGCAGGGCTGGGCGAAGAATTCTGCATCACCTGCGGCGAACGGATCGATGCCGAACGCCGCGCCGCGCTGCCATCGGCCAAGCGCTGCATCGATTGCCAGGGCAAGGCCGAACGGCAGAAGGCATCGCAGCGATGATGGATCACCTCAGCGCGCCGCTCAGCTTCGGCAAATTCCTGCAATTCTGGCTGCCGACGCTGGCCGTGGCCGTGGTGGTGCCCGATGTGCAGACGCCGCTGGGCGACCGGTTCCTGATCGATCTGGCGGGCCTGCCGGTGCCGATCGTCACCTGCATCCTTGGCGCGATCGGGATCATCGCCGCGCGCCCCTTCACCGTCCGGGCTGAGGCTGATCTCGGCTGGAAGCTGCGGCTGCTTGTCAGCTTCATCATGCTGATCGTGGTGCAGCTGTGGATCATCGAAAGCCGCCCCGGCTGGCTGTTCGCCTTTGTCGTCGCCATCGGCCTCGGCTTTTCCGGCTTCTCCCTGCTCGAACTGTTCGGCGAGCAGGTGAAGGAATTTCTGCGCCGCGCCTTTGCCGGGGCGGCTTCCACAATCAAAGGACCAGATGGCCCATGAGCCCCGGAAATCTCCTCGAGCTGGCGATCATCGCCTTCATCATCATCAGCATCAGCGTGGTGGCATGGCGCGGCGGGGCGAAGAACCCTGTCAGCACCGGCAGCGTCGACAAGAAGCTGGATGAGATCAAGAGCTCGATCGACAGCGAGCTGAGCGGCGTGAAGGCCAAGGTCGGCGTGATCGAGCAGCGGCTCGACAAGTTCGAGGAAGCGGTCGCCAGCGTGGCCGATATCAGGCGGCTGGAAAAGGCGGTGGAGCGGCTGGCCAAGGTGCAGGCCGATCACGAATCGCGCCAGCGCGCCCTTTCGGACAAGCAGAGCGAACACGCCGCAATCTCGGCCAAAACCGCCGCCGCCGTCGATCACATCGACCGCAACGTCAATCTGATGATGTCGGTCGTCGTGCCCAAGGGGATGGAGAAGTGAGTTTCGCGGCCAACCTTGCCGAGGGCATCGCGCGCGAGGCGCGGCTGTCGATTCTCAAGGCGCTGAGCCAGCAGGTCGATGGGCGGCTTTCCGACCTCATGCTCAAGAACATGCTCGACATCTACGGCTATCGCCGGGATCGCGACTGGATCCGCACCCAGATGCGCAAGCTTGCCGATCTGGGCGCGGTGAGCGTGGCTGATAGCGGCGAAGTGCTGTTCGCCCGGATCGAGGCGGCAGGCCGTGATCATCTGGAAGAGCGCAGCGTGATCGAAGGCGTGATGCGCCCGGGCGAGGCGCGCTGACATGGCGGCGCGCAAGCCCAAGCGGCGCGAGGGGCGCGGGCATCTGTCGTCGATCGACATGCTGCCCGATGAGGCCGAGGAGGATATCGTCTGGGCGCTGGAGCAATTGCGCGAACGCAGCCTGCCCCAGAACACCATCCTGATGGAATTCAACGAGCGGCTGGCGGATAAGGGGATCGAGCCCATCAGCAAGAGCGCCTGGGGCCGCTATGCCGTGAGGAAGGCGATCCAGTTCCGCAAGCTGGATGAAGTCCAGCGGATCGGCGGCGAGCTGGTGCGCACGATGGATGCCAAGGAACCCGATCAGGTCACCGTGGCGGTGGCCGAGCTGATCAAGGTGGCGGTGTTCGAAGTGCTCGAAGGCGGCGAGGTGACGACCAAGGGCATCATGGAGCTGAGCCGGGCGCTGCAATCGGCAGTCGGCGCGCAGAAGGCCAGCGCCGAATATCGCGAGCGGCTGGAGAAGGAAGTCGCCGCCAAGCTGGCGAAGGCAGCCGACAAGGTCGGTGTTATGGCGCGCGATGCTGGTCTCAGCGCCGAGACGGTCGCGAAGCTGCGGCGTGAGTTCCTCGGGGTGCGTGAGAGCAAGCCCGAATGATCCCCGGCCCCACCAATCTTATCGAGCCTGATGAGCTCCCGACTGCCGATAAGGCACCGCCGCGTTCGCCAATCGATATGCTGATGCCTGGGATGCTGCCGCCTGAGGATTTCGATCCGCTGGCCGAAGGCATTCTGATGTTGCACCAGAAGGAGTGGATCGAGGACACCTCACCGCTCAAGCTCGGTGTGAAGGGACGGCGAACGGGCATTACCTTTGCCGAAGCTCTCGACAGCACGTTGATCGGCGCCGCGTCCAAAAAGGCCGGGGGGGATAACACCTATTACGTCGGCGACACGAAGGACAAGGGGCTGGAGTTCGTCGCGGTCTGCGCCCGCTTCGCCAAAACGGTGGCGAGTGAGGTGTTGGAGGTTGGCGAGTTCCTGTTCGAGGACAAGCAGGAAGACGGTAGCAGCAAGTTCATCACCGCTTATCGCATCCGGTTCGCCTCCGGCTTTTCGATCGTCGGTCTTTCAAGCAGCCCTGCAAACATTCGCGGCCTCCAAGGCCGGGTGGTGATCGACGAGGCGGCGTTCCACCGCAATGTCGCCGCCGTGATCGATGCCTGCAATGCCCTGCTGATCTGGGGTGGCGTGATCAGGATCATCTCGACGCATAATGGCGCGCTCAACGCGTTCAACGAGCTGATCAAGGAAACCGAAGCGGGGCAATACGATTACTCGATCCACCGCGTCACCTTCGATGATGCGGTCGCTAATGGGCTCTACGAGCGGGTCTGCCTGATGCGCGGAGAAACGCCCACGCTCGAAGGTAAGGCCGAATGGTATCGCCGCATCCGCCGCTCCTACGGGTCTCGTGTCGAGGCCATGCGCGAAGAGCTCGATGCCATCGCCCGCGAGGGCGAAGGTGTGCTGCTTCCGCTGGCGTGGATCGAGGCTTGCAGCACCGCCGAATACAAGGTCGCCCGCTGGAAGCCGCCCTATGAGGGGTTTGTGCACGCGCCCGAACACATCCGGCGCGGAGAGATGCAGCAGTGGCTCGACGCTAATGTTCGCCCGGTGCTGGAGCAATATGGCGAGGCTGGCCACACCTGGTATCTCGGCGGCGATTTCGCCATGCGGCAGGATCGCAGTTCCTATCCCATTGGCTTTGTCGGTCAGGATCTGAAACGGCACGTCCCGCTGATCTTGGAAATGGCGCAATGCCCCTATGACCAGCAAAAGCAGGCGCTGTTCTGGATGGTCGATCTGGTCCAGTCGATGGGTGCGTTTGGCAATGGCGTCCTTGATGCCAACGGCAACGGGATGGTGCTGGCGCAGGAATCGGCGCAGCGCTACGGCTCAAACCGGATCGTCGAGCTGATGCCGTCTGCCGAGCACGCCCGAAAAACCGGCCCACTCTTCCGCGCTGCGTTCGAAGACACGATGATCCTTATCCCGGCCGATCTCGATACCCGCAACGATCTTCGCCAGCTCCAGATGATCGGCGGCATTGCAAAGATGCCAAGCCATGTGCGCAACGAAGGCACCGATGGCGGCAAGCGTCACGGCGATAACGCTGTGGCCCTGTGGAATTTCCACGCTGCCACCAAGATGGGCGATGGCCAGCGCTGGCGTCCGCTGATTGCTCCCGACACCGGCGGCAATGTCCTCGACCTCGATGCAAACTGGATCCCGGCATGAAGACTGGCACGCATAATCTGGGCAGCAATGCCTTTTCGCACCGCACGCTGGTGCGCCTGTCGGATGGCTCGATGGTGATCCGGCAGATGTGCCACGGCAAGACTTCCGAGGTCACCTTGTCTGGCGATCAGATCGTGCTGTTCAAGGAGCTGCTGGCATGAACTTCTTCACCAAGGCGCTTGCCCGCCTCACCAGTTCGCTCACCCAGATGCGGCACGGCGCGCAGTCGCTGATGCTGGGCGGGCTGCTGCGCCGCACCCGGTTCGATTATCGCGGCGCGGTGGGCGATATGCTCGATGCCTCGGTGGTGACAGCGCCGGTCGGCTGGGTGCAGCGCGCGCTGCCCGAGGCCAATCTTGCCATGCGCGCCAAACTGGCCAGCGGCAAGGTTGACGAGATCGAGGATCACCCGCTGCTCGATCTCATCCGCAATCCCAATCCGTTCTACAGCGATATCGCGCTGTGGGGCGCGACCGCGATGATGATGCTGCTCCATGGCAACGCCTATTGGCTCAAGGTGCGCAGCGCCTCGGGCCGGGTGGTCGAGCTGTGGTTTGCGCCGAGCTGGATGGTCGAGCCCAAGCCTGCCAGCGATGGTTCGGCCTTCATCGATCACTATGTCTACACGCCGGGCACCGGGTCTGGCCGCTATTACGTCCAGCCCGAGGACGTGATCCATTTCCGCAACGGGCTCAATCCGCGCGCGCCCTATCTCGGCCTGTCGCCGATGGATGGGGTGATCCGCGAGATCTTCGCCGACATGGAAAGCAGCAATTTCGTCGCCAGCCTGCTGCGCAACATGGGCGTGCCCGGCGTGGTGATCAGCCCCAAGACGGGCGGCATGGCCAGCCCCGATGATGTCGAGGCGACCAAGACCTGGTTCAAGCAGGCGTTCGGCGGCGATAACCGCGGGCAGCCGATGGTGATGGGCGCGCCGACCGAGGTGCAGCCCTTCGGCTTCAACCCGCAGCAGATGAACCTGACCGAGGCGCGCGATGTCGCCGAGGAGCGCGTCTGCGCTGCGATCGGGATCCCGGCCGCAGTCGTCGGCTTTGGCGCTGGCTTGCAGCAGACCAAGGTCGGCGCGACGATGGCGGAGCTGCGCAAGCTTGCCTGGCACAACGGCGTGCTGCCTCTGGCGCGCGCGATGGCGGACGAATTGCAGCGCAGCCTGCTGCCCGATTTCGAGCGCGGCAATCGCCGCATCGAGCTTTACTGGGATACCTCCGATGTGCTCGCCCTGCAGGAGGATGAGAACAAGGCGACCGAGCGCAAGCTCAAGGAACTGACTGCAGGCGCGATCACGCTTTACGATTATCTGGTCGAAACCGGGCGCGAGGCGGATGACAGCCACCGCTATTACCTGCGGCCCTTCTCGGTGATCGAAGTGCCGCTGGAGCTGGCCGGGCAAGGCGCGATGCGGCAAGTGGCGGCTCCGGCTGCGGCTCCGGCTGCGGATCCGGCGATCGAGCCGGAAAAGCGCCGCGCCCTGCCTGCGCCCAACCAGAAGTTGTACGATGAAATCGTACAACTGCCTGCGCCCGAGGTGAAGAATGGCGGCACCCCGCCCGAGGTTTCCGGTCGGCCTAACGCTTCGCTGCATGAGGCCAAGAACTCCGAAGACTGGCTGCCCGATGATGCCCGCGCCGCCAGCGCCGACGCGATCGCGCGCGGCGAGCAGTTCGTCACCATGCTCCAGCGGCAGGAACGCGGCCTTCGCACCGGCTTTGAAAACGCGCTGCGCCCGGCGTTCGAAAGCTGGGGCGATCTGGCGGGGCGGATCGCGCGCGATGTGCTGATCGCTGGCGGGTTCAAGCAGGATGCGCGCGGGATCGAGACCAAGCAGGAAAGCAGCCTCATCCAGCAGATCATCGACCTGCTCAACCTTGAGGCGTGGGAACAGCAGCTCTCCAGCATCTATCAGGGCCAATATCTGCGGATCGCGCGCGAGGTGGCCAGCGCGGTCGAGGAATCGGGCTTCGGCACTTCGATCCCCGATCCGGTGATGCGCCAGATCATCGCCACCGGCGGCACGCGCGCCGGACTGGTCGATGTGCCGGGCCAGACCCGCGCCGCGCTGTTCGAGGCGCTGGCCGAAGGGCGAGCCGAAGGTGAAGGCGCGCAGGCGCTGGCCAACCGGATCGCCAACATGATCGAGGGCGGCCCCTGGGGCAATGCCGATACCCGCGCCCGCGTGATCGCCCGCACCGAAACCAAGCACGCGCAGAACATCTCCACCATCGAGGCCGGGCGCGCCAACGGGGTGACCGAATTCGTGGTGTTCGATGGCCGCTTCGGCGAGCCGCGTTCCGAGCTCAGCCACATCGCGCGCGACGGCATGATCGTGTCGGCCGAGGATGCTTACACCATGGCCGCGAACATGCGGCCCAACTGCACCCTCAGCTTCGCGCCGAATTTCAGCCTTTAGGAGTAGTCCGATGCAGACCAAGAACCTGACCGTCAAAGAAATGGGCGAAAGCGGCAAGGGCCTCGCTATCCTCGCCCGCCTGTCCGAGATCGATCACGATGGCGACACCTACGAGAAGGGCGCCTTCAGCTGGAAGGGCGACCAGTGGTGCCCATTGCTGCCCGCGCATGATCGCTGGAAGATGCCTTTCGGCAAGGCCCGGGTCTATGAAGAGGGCGACATCGCCTATGCCGAGCTGCATCTCAACCTTGAGACCCGCGCCGGGGCTGACTGGCACAAGGCGCTGCTGTTCGATCTCGCGACCGGCCAGGCTGTGCAGGAGTACTCTTATGGCTTCGATGTGCTGGATGCGGACTATAAGATCGAGCCGGACAAGCGCACCCGGGTTCTCAAGAAGCTCGACGTGCACGAGGTCTCCACCGTAGTTCGGGGCGCTGGGCGCAGCACCGGCACGGTGAACATGAAGGCGCTCAAGGAAGCTGGCTTCGCCCCGCTGATCGCCGGACTTGGCGAGCTGGCCGATGCGCTGGACGGCGATCCGGCTGCGCTTTCGGCGACCGGGCGCAAGCAGCTGGAGGAGATCCACGCCGCGCTGGGCAAGGCTCTGGTCGATCCGGCGCAAGCCGAGGCTGACGCCAAGGCGCTGATCGAGGAGCAGATGGCGCGGCACCTGACCCGCGATGCGCGGCTGCGCTTTGGCGGCTGAAAAGACACCCGCCAGAAACCCGCCAGAAAGCCTCAGGATTGCGTGAAGGCCCTCTGCCCGCCAAATTTCGGGCGAGGGCCTTCTTAGACCCTCTTAAATCGCCGCTGAGGGGCTTTTCATGCTGGCCCGCCAACCGGCATCTGCCGTGGCGGGCTTTCCTTTTGCCTTGATGGCTCATCCGCGCTAATCATGGCGCATCCCGATACATCGCCATTTCCAATGCAGCCGGACATCTGTCCGGGGCGAAGCGCTGCGCCCGATCCTCCACAACCGGCTTCGAGTTTCGAACCGGCCTTCGCCCCAGGCGGGGCCGCCAAGTGGAGATGACGGATATGCCGATCACGAATATGACCCTGGAGCAAGCCCAGGAAAGCATGCAGGCGAAGTCTGCAGAGCTGAACACCCTGATGAAGGAAGCCGTCCGCGATGACGGCACCTATGACTTCGCCGGGGTGAAGTCGGTCAAGGACATCAAGAACAATTCTGACCTGGTGAAGGCGATCCGCGATCGCAACGCCGAGCTCGATGAGCTGGGCGAGTTCATCCAGGGCCAGCGCGAGATGAAGCAGGCCGTGCGCGATCAGGAAGTGCGCGAAAAGGGCCTGCGCGGTTTCCCGCTGCCGGGCGCTGGTGACGGCAATGGCGGCGGCGGCCTGCCTGCCAACATTGGCCAGTTCAAGTCGCTCGGTAAGCAGCTGGTCGAGGCGAAGGGTTTCAAGGAATGGCACGGCGGCTCGCGCGGTCCGGCCCTCGATCTGAGCTTCGACGATATGCTCGGCTCGGATTTCCTCGCCAAGGCGGCGCAGTTTGACACGATGGGCCGCAAGGCGCTGATGAGCACGACTGCGGGCTTTGCCCCTGAAAGCATCCGCCTGCCCGGCTTTGTCGAAGCGCCGACCCGGCCGATCCAACTGCTTGACATCCTGCCGATGGGCCGGGTGACGCAGGCGGCTGTGCCTTTCATGGAAGAAACCACCCGCACCCATGCCGCGGCCGAAGTGGCGGAAGGCGGCACCTTTGCTGAAAGCACCTTTGCCTTCACCCAGCGTTCGACGCCGGTGGTTAAGATCGGTGACAGCCTGCCGGTGACCGACGAGCAGCTCGAAGACGTTGCGCTGATCGAAAGCTACGTCAACGGCCGCCTCGCCTTCGGTGTGCGCCAGCGGCTCGACCAGCAGTGCATGATCGGCAACGGCACTGCGCCCAATCTGCGCGGCATCCTCAACACCGCCGGCATCCAGACTGCGGCGCGGGGCGCGAACCCGGTGATGGATGCGATCTACATCGCGATCATCAACATCATGCTGACCGGCCGCGCCCAGGCGACCCACATCGTGATGCACCCGCGCGATTTCCAGCGTGTGCGCCTGACCCGGACTGCCGATGGCATCTACATCTACGGCTCGCCGCTTGAGGCTGGCCCGTCGCGGCTGTGGGGCCTGCCCGTGGTGCTCAACGATGTGCTGGCCGAAGGCACCGCGCTGATCGGCGCGTTCGAGCCGACCTTCATCACCCTGTTCGAACGGCGCGGCATCGACATTCAGGTCGGTTACGTCGCCAACCAGTTCATCCAGGGCGTCCGCACCATGCGCGCCGACATGCGCGCCGCGCTGGCGGTGTTCCGCCCGGCGGCGTTCCACACGGTCACCGACCTCGACGCCTAGGTTCCTCCCGAGGCCGGGGTGGGTGCCCCCGGCCTCAATCCCTCGGGGCCGATTGCTGACTAGTACTCCTGCAATCGGCCCCGACTTTTCCGGCGGCTTGGCCTGCCCTTCCCGAGCCGCCTGACAAGTCAGGAGAACCCCATGAGCAACACCATTTCAGGCTTCCCGCGCACGGTCGCCACCGCAGTCGTGCGCGGTGGGCCGGTCGGCAACATCGAAGTGCCCGGCATCCGCCACGGTGATCAGCTGATCAGCGTCACCCAGATGACCGGCGCGCTCGCTCGCACCGATCGCTTCGCCAATGCCTCGATCCCGGCAGGCAGCGAGAGCCGCATCGCGATGGCCACGGTCGACACCAGCGGCAGCTGGCTCGTCGTCACCTGGCTGCGCGGCCAGTGATCGCCCGATGATCCGTTTTTCACAGGAGACCAAAACAATGCCCCAGAACATGATCGCAGCTGAAAAGCTGTTCCTTGTCGCCGACAAGAGCGCACTGGTGCGCGAAGGCGATGAACGCGCTGCATTTCTTTATGCGGTGCCCGGCGATGAAATCCCCGCCGATGCGGCCGAGATGTTCGGCCTCGTCGATGGTGCGCTGCCGGAAAAGAAGAGCGGCAAGGCTGGCAGCAAGGAAGCCAAGGCTCCGGTTGAAACCAAGCCCGCCGCCGCCGAAACCAAGGACGCCTGATCGTGACGCTGCTCGCCCGGGTCAAGGAGCGCACCGGCACCGATCTTTCCGATGGAGAGATCACTGCGATGATCACTGCGATCTCGCAGGAGCTGGACGCGCGCTTTGGCCCGGCGGGCGAAATGACGGTGCATCTCGGCGATGCGACCGATCCCGATTCCCGGTTCTGGAGCAATCTGCGGCTGGTGATCCCGGCCGACACGGCTGAGGCCATCACCATCATCGAGCGCGATCCCGGCAATTCGGGCGCGGCGGTGGCTGCCACCACGCTCGATCCTGCCGATTATCGCGTGATCCATGGCGGGCGCACGCTCCAGCGGCTCACCACCGGGCCGAATGGCCGCCAGTTCTGGGCTCCGCTGGTCGAGGTGACTTACACCCCGCAGGGCCTCCAGGCGGCGCGCGACGAGGTGACGATCAAGCTGATCCAGCTCGATCTGTCCTATCGCGGGGCGCTGCGAAGCGAGAAGGCGGGCGATTACGCATTCACGCTTTCCGGCGACATGGCTGCCGATCGCGAAGCAATCCTGAAGACGCTGGCCGACCGGCGCGGGATGGTGATGGCGTGAGGGGCGGCGCGAAAATTGGCCCGATCAAGGCACGCTTTTATGTGCGGCGTTGGGCTTTGCCGCTTTTGCTTTTGTCGGTGTTGATCCCCTGCCGCTTCACTCGCTGGCTGGGTGGGCTCGCCGCCCGAGTGGAGTTCGGTGAGTGATCTCCGGCCGCCTCACCATGCGCGCCCGGATGGAGCGCGACACTGCCACCGGCACTGACAGCTGGGGCAATGCGCCGGTGCCCAATTTCACCGTGCTGCACAATGCGCTGCCGTGCTTCTTCTCGTCAAAGAACGCGCGCGAGCTGGTGGACGGCAGCAAGACGGCGATGATCGAGGATGCGCGGATCATGTTCGCGCTCAGCGCCGATGTGCGCGAGGGCGATGTCATCACCACCATCACTGATCGCCGGGGCGCGCTGGTCGTTTCGGGCCGCCTCAAGATCGAAGGCCCGGTGCAGTTCAAGCACAACCACCTCGAAGCCGCGCTGCAGAGGATCGGGTGATGAGCTCGCAATCGCTCAAGTGGCTCGGCCCGGCGCTCAGCGAAAAGATGCGCAAGGCGCAGAAGACCGGCGTCAATGCCACGATGGCCGCCTGCGTCCAGCACGCCAAGGCCAACCATCCCTGGCAGAACCAGACCGGGATCCTCGAAGGCTCGATCGATATTGCGGATTTTGCGCGCGAAGATGGCGCGGGCGTTGCCGGGCGCTGGGGCTCGCAGGATGTCAAATACGCCCTGATCCACGAGCTCGGCGGCGTGATCCGCCCGGTGCGGGCCAAGGCGCTGCGGTTCCAGCTGCCCGATGGCAGCTGGCGCATGGCGACCGAGGTGACGATCCCGGCCCGGCCCTATCTGCGCCCGGCCGCCGATGCGATCTATCCGCAGCTCGCCGCCAATATCCGCAAGGCGTTCGAAAGCGCCGGAGGCGCGGCGTGAGCGCGGCGGCTGATCTTGAAGGCGGTCTGCGCGCCTATCTGCTCGGCATCGCGGCGCTGCAGCCGCTGGTCGATGGCTGGATCTTCAGCGGCGAGCTTCCGGCTGACCGCACCGCCCAGATGCCGCGCAAGGCGCTGGTGATCCGCAAATCGGGCGGCGTTTCCACCACCGGCGGCAGCTTTGTCGAGACCGACACCGCCCGCGTTGATCTGTTCGCCTTGGGCGAAACCCCACGCGAGGCAGGCCGGGTGATGGCCGAGGCCGAGCTTGCCATGCGGCGGCTGCGGCGCGGTGTTCACGGCGGCTGCCTGCTGCACTCGGCCAATTCCGCCGGCGGCGCGATCGCCGGGCGCGAGCCGGGGACCGAATGGCCCCGCCAGTTCCAATCCTTCCAGGTCATGCACGGCCTGGTCGCCATCGAGGAGTAACCAATCATGTCGTTTTTTGAGATCATCGGTGCGCCGCTGACCGTGTGGATCGCCCCGGCTGGCACCGACTTCCCGACCATCGCCGCCGCCCCGGCCTCGCCCTGGCTGCGGCTCGGCACCAATGGCGATCGCAATTATGATGTTGCGGGCGTCGAAGTGCAGCACAGCAAAACCTACAACAAGGTTCGCACCGCTGGTGCCACCGGCCCGGTGACCGTGTTCCTCGACGAGGAAGACGTGATGTTCCGCCTCAGCCTGCTCGACATGACGATCGAGCAATATGCTCATGCGCTCAACAACAACACCGTCACCACCGTTGCCCCGGCTGCCGGACAGCCCGGCCACCGTGCCATCGGCCTTTCGGAAGACGTTGGCCGCACCGCGCAGTTCGCGCTGCTGGCGCGCGGGCTTTCGCCCTACAATCCGGCGCTGGCGATGCAGTACGAGATCCCGCGCTGTTTCCAGTCGGGCGCGCCCAATCCGATCTTCCGCAAGGGCCAGCCCGCCGCGCTCCAGCTGACTTATGAAGCGCTCGAAAACGCTTCGGCGGTCAATCCGCAGCAGCGGCTGGGCGTGCTGCGCCAGGCGCACCTGCCCGCGCTGTGAGATCCGGCATGAGCGACACCGCACCCCTGCTCAATCTCGATACGCTGATCGTCCGGCCCAAGATCACCATCGACGGCAAGCCGTTCGACATGATCCACCCGGACGAGATCAGCGTGATCGACAGCCACCGGTTCGGCGTCTGGGGACGCCGGATCGATGAGCTGCAGGCTCTGGCCAAGGATGACGAGGCCAGCCAGCGCGAGCTTGACGAGCTCGTCTTCACGGTGGCGCGCAAGATCCTGCCCGACGTGCCCGATGATGTCTTTGCCAAGCTCAGCGGCACGCAGCGATGGGCCGTCATCGATGTTTTTTCCGGGCTCCTGCTGCAAGCCAAGCTGAAGGTGGCAGGAGCGATCGGGACAGCGACGGGCGAGGTGCCGGAATGGCTGAGCCGCCTGACTGGGGCACCATCATTTCCCGGCTCCAGCGGTTTTATGGCGGGCAGCCGCAGGACTGGCTTGAGCGGGTTCCTGCGGCGCTGGTTCGCGCGTTCGTGATCATGCTGCCGCGCCTTGAAGCCCAGGGCCAGATCGACGCGATCGTCGCTGCCCAGCTGGCCCAGCCGGTGAGCGGCGCCAATGATTTCCAAGTGCAGGCGCAGATCGAGCAGCGCGAGGAAATCATGGCGCGGCTGAAGGCCACGGTCCGCGGTGAAGCACCGCCGGAGCCCAAGCAGCTCGGCCCGCAAGAACTGGCGGCCATGGGGATCGGTGTGCGCACCGAAGAAGGCCCCGGCGCGGTGATCGCCGATCTTGATAGCTGGCTTGGCAACAGCCCTTCAGAACCTTCTGAGGAGCGTCTGAGCGATGGCTGAGAAGCTGGGAGATGCCGTCCTAGAGCTGCGCACGGATGATAGCCGGTTCAATGCTGGCATCGCCCAGGCCGAAGGCCGCGCCAAGGTGCTGGGCGCGACGCTCGACAAGACTTCGGGCAGCTCGGTCAAGCTGGCAGCGGAGATGCGCCAGACCGGGCAAAGCGCAGCGCAGATGAGCGCAGGGTTCGATCAGGCCGGGCAGAAGGTCATCAATTCGGCGGGGCAGCAGCGCGCCGGGATGCAGCAGCTGAGCTTCCAGCTCAATGATATCGCCACGATGTATGCGCTGGGCGCGCGGCCGATGCAGATCTTCGCCTCGCAATCGGGGCAGGTGATCCAGGCGGTGCAGATGATGACGGGCGGCACCAGCCGCCTTGCTGCCTTCCTCGGCGGGCCGTGGGGGCTGGCCATCACTTCGGCGGTGATCGTGCTGACCCCGTTCATCGGCAAGCTGTTCGAGGGAGAGAAGGCGCTCAAGGCAGTCGAATTCGCATCGGACAAGATGGCTGATGCGCAATCGATCCTTGGCAGCGTGATCGACACCACCACCGGCAAGATCAACACCCAGTCGCAGGCGCTGTGGAACCTTGCCCGGGCGCAGGCCGCCGCCGGGCGCATTGCCGCCGAGCGCGAAGCGGCGCAGGCCCGTTCGCAGCTGGCCGATGTGCGGCGCGGCTCACTGCAGCTGCAGGGCGGCATGGGCGGCGGGATCAACCTTGTGCGGCAGGGCGACGGCACGCAGGATGTGGTCGGCGATTTCATGGAAGGCCGCGTTGGCGCATCCTTTGCCATCGGCACCCTGCGCAGCCGCCGCAACGCCGGGATGATCAGCGACGAGGCCTTTCTCAAGGCAGTCGAGCCGATCGTGAATTCGCAGATGGCCGAGCGCAATATCGAGGTTTTCACCAATCTCGAAGGCGCGCTGAATGGCGACCGGCAGGCCTTGCAGGGCTTTATGCAGCCGGGTTCTGCGGGCGGCGGGCGTAGCGGGCGCGAACGCGCAGGCCAAAGCCAGGAGGAAATCGACGCCCGCTTCCAGACCGATTTCGTGCGCGTCACCCAGCAGATCCTCAGCGCCCGGCTGCGCGTGGCGACCAGCGCCGAAGAACGCGCCGAGCTGCAGGCCCGCATGGTCGCCTGGGACGAGCGCGAGGCGATTGATGCGATTGCCGCTCGCAAGGATCTGAGCGATGCCCAGAAGGCCGAACTGGAGGCCGCGGTGCGGCGGCTCGCCGATCGCGAGATCGAGGCCATCGAGTTCGACAAGAACATCCAGCTGGCCCGCGATGCGCAGGCGCTGGCTGATGAGCGCGCGCGCGGCGAGGCCGAGGCGCTCCAGAATTCCATGGTGCTCGCCGACACCGAGGCCCAGCGCAAGGCGATCGCGCTGCGCCTGCTCGATGCCGAGGAGCGGCTCGAACGGCTGCGGCTTTCCACCATCATCGCCGCCGCCGAAACCGATGAGGCCGAGCGCCAGCGGGCGCAGCAGGCGCTGGCCAATCTCGATGCCAATGCCGCCGGTCGGCGCGCGGCTGTATCCCGCGCCAACGAGACCGAGGTCGAGCGTTACACCCGCAATCTCAACGCCACGCCCGAGATGATCAACGAGGCGATCGACGGGATCGGCATCGATGGGCTCGAAGCGCTCAACGATGGTCTCACCCGCGCGATCATGGGCGCGGAGAGCCTCGGCGATATGTTCAGCCGGGTGGCCGACCAGATCGTTGCCGATCTGCTGCGGATTGCGATCCAGCAAACGATCATCCGCCCGCTCGCCACGCTGCTGTTCGGCGGGACTGGCGGCGGCGGTGGCGGTGGTGGCCTGCTGTCGGCGCTGTTTGCCGGGCTGTTCGGCGGCGGTTTTGCCAATGGCGGGACCATCGAGCGCGGCAAGTTCGGCATTGTCGGAGAGCGCGGGCCGGAGCTGGCCTTCGCCTCGGGCAGCGGGCTCGGCATCATGTCGAACGGCGAATCGCGCCGCCTGATCGGCACCCAGCAGGGCGGCGGCACCAGCGTTTCGATCCCCATCAATATCGATGCCACCGGGGCCGATGCCGCCGCGCTTGAGCGCGTGCGCAGCGAGATCGCGCAGCTGCGCGAGGAACTGCCCGAACGCATCGTTCGCACCGTCCAGGACGCGAGCGACCGGCGCATCATCAATGTCGGAGGCCTGCGATGATCCTGCCTTTTCCCGAAACGCCCAGCGGCATCGCCCGCGTCAATCTCGATATCGCCCGGGTGGATTTCGCCGCGCCGCAGGCGGGCGGGCGGCAGGGCGGGGTGCAGGCGGGCTGGCCGCTGTGGGCCGCGCGGTTCGAGCTGGACCGCAGCGATCCCGACAGCGCCGATCTGTGGCGCGCGTTTTTTGCGCGGATGCGCGGCCGCACCCGGCGGTTCTATTGCGGCGATCCGACGCGGCGGATGCCGAAGCTTTATCGTGCTGGATTTGCCGGGATGGCGCGCGCGGTTGGCGGGGCGTTCGATGGCAGCGCGCTCGGCTGGTCGCAGACGATCCTGCCCGGCGGCGATGCACGCATCACCCTGACCGGCCTGCCTGCGGGGCTGGAAATCAGCATCGGCGATTACATCGGTTTCCTGTGGGATGCTGCCGGTGCGCCAGCAGGCAATTTCGACCGCCGCACGATGGCGCGCGCAGTGCTGCCCGCCACTGCCGGGGCTGGCGGCGTCGCGCAGGTGATCGCCGAGCCGCCGCTCGATCCGCTGGTGGTGCCAGCGGGCGCGGTGGCGGATTTCGTCAACCCGGTGTGCGTGATGCAGCTGGTGCCCGAAGAGAGCGAGCTCGGCCCGATCGGCAAGGGCGCGGCGCTGGGCGGCGGGCGGATCAGCGCGATTCAGGATCTGAGACCGTGAGGGCTTTGGCATGAAGGTCTTCACCCCTGCCGCGCTGGCCGCGCTGGATAATGGCGATGCCATTGTCTCGGGTGCCGTGGAAATCGGATCAAACCCGCCGATCCGTGTGTGGGGCGGGCATGGCCCGATCACGTTTGGTGGCCGCACCTTCGAAGGCGTCGGCGATCGCGGCATTGCCCAGGTGGCAGGCGGCGCGCTGGGCGGTGCGGCGCAGAACATCACGCTGACGCTTTCGGGTATTGATCCTGAAACGCTGGCGCTGCTTGATGCCGATGCGGTCAAAGGCGCGTCCACCGTGCTGTGGCGGCTGATCTTCGATGAAAGCGGCACCAGCCTGCTCGATTTCCATGTCTGGGCGCGCGGGCGGCTGGATACCCTTCCGCAGGAAGATGAAATCGGCGGCACGGCTGCGATCACGGCCCAGCTCGAAACCGCAGCGCGCGGCCTTGGCAAGCGCGGCGGGCGGATGCGCTCGGATGCCGATCAGCGCCTGATCGATCCCGCTGACGGGTTTTTCAAGAACGTCTCATTCGCCGCTGAGAAGCAGCTTTACTGGGGCGGGCGCAGGCCCGCGCGCGCCGGATCGGTGCTGCCCGGCGGCGGCGGCGGGATCACCCCCGGCGGCGAGCTGTTCCCCGAAGTGAGGCTGCAATGAACGGGCGCGATCTTCAGGCGCTGATCGCCATGATCGAAGCCCGGCAGGCGCGGCCTTTCCGCTGGGGCACGAATGATTGCGTGCGGTACGCGGGCGCTGGCATCGCGGCGCAGACCGGGCGCGATCCGCTGGCCGATGTGCCGCGCTGGAACAACCGGCGCGAGGCATTGGCGATCACCGATCAGATGGGCGGGCTGATCGCTGCGCTTGATGCCCGGTTCGAACGCATCCCGCTCGCCTTCGCACAGCGCGGCGATATCGCCGGGATCGAACATCGCCTGTTCGGCGTCGGCCTGATGATTATCGAAGGGCAGACGCTGGTCGGCCCCGGGCGGCACGGCAATCAGCGGCTGCCGCGAAGTGCGATGGAGATCGCCTGGTCTGCCCTCTCAGCCGGGGAGCGCGGCTGATGCCCAAGCTGGTTGCCGCCGTTAAGCTGATCAGCGTCCTGATCGGATCGATCAAGGTGACGGCCTCGTTCAAGCTGATTGCCACCGTCGCGCTGGTCGGGTTCTCGCTGCTGAACAAGCCGGGGCGGCCGCGCCGCGATGCGCTGGCCGCCACCCTGCAGACCGGCGAAGTGGCCCGGCAGGGCGTGTTCGGGCGCGCGGCGGTGGCGGGATCGCTGGTCGATGCGTTCAATTTCGGCGGGAAATACGGCACCGACTGGGAAGTGCTGGTGATCGCGCTCGCCGATCACCGCTGCGATGCGCTGGAAGGCTTCTTTGTCGATGATGCGTTCCACACCTTTACCGGCGATGGTGCGGTGCCGGGCTTTAACGGCCAGCTCGAAGTCTATTTCCGCGATGGCCGCTGGGATCAGGAAGTGCCCTCGATCCTCACCACGCATGGGCCGGGCTGGACGCCGAATGATCGCGGCCGGGGCGTCGCCTGGGCGGTGGTCGCCTACAAGGCCGATGACGAAAAGGCCAAGACGCCAATCTGGGAAGGGCGGCGGCCAAGCTTTCAGTTCGTGCTGCGCGGCCTTCGGGCCTATCAGGCGCGCAAGGATAGCAGCATTGGCGGCAGCGGCGCGCATCGCTGGGATAATCCGGCCACGCGCGAGTGGACCGAAAACCCGATCGACATCCGCCACACCTGGGTGCGCGGGATCTATGCCGGAGACCGGGTGAACCAGCCCGAGATGCTGCTGCTGGGGCGCGGCCTTTCGCCGATCGAAGCACCGCCGCAAAATGTGTTCGCCCGCGCCAATCTGTGCGACGAGCTGGTGGATGGCGAGCCGCGATATCGCATCGGCGGCGTGGTATCGGCGGATGAACCTTACATCGAGACCGAGAGCGATTTCGCGGCATCATGCGGCGGGGTGATTTCCCAGCCCGAGGGCGCGGTCGAGGTTGACCCGGGCGAGGCGCGCGCGCCGGTGGCCCATTTCACCGATCGCGATCTGATCGTCGGCAGCCGGGTGAGCTGGTCGGAGTTTCTCGGCATTGGCGATGAAGGCTGGGTCAACACTGTCATCGCCCGGTTTGTCGATCCGGCCCAGCGCTGGCGGACGCGCGGTGCGCCGGTGCGCCGCGAGACGGCCGACATCATCGCCGATGGCGGCCCGCGCGAGCAGACGCTTACTCTCACACTTGTCACTTATCTGCGCCAGAGCGAGCGCCTTGCCGAAATCGCCCGGCGGCTCGGGCGCCTGTGGGCGCGCGGCACGGTGACACTGCCGCCGCGCTTTGCCGGGATCGAGGAAGGCGATTGGGTCACCTGGCAATCGGACCGCTATTTGAAGGGCGCGACGCGCACCTTTCGGGTGGAAGCGTGGGGATCGGATCAAGGCTGGCGTCACCAGCTGACCCTGCGCCAGATCTCGGCGAGCGTTTTCAGCGACACCGCGCCGCTTGATGATGGCGTGATTGCCGCGCAGCAGCCTGCGCCGCCTGCGCTTCAGCCGCCGATTGCCGGGGCCTGGGCGCTTTCGGCCACCACCATCGCGGCGGGCGGCGTGCGCGTGCCTGCGCTGCA
>Ga0308001_10000080_pt1 | contig 47133 bp, 49 predicted proteins | sample Neamet5_FD_203167 | JGI IMG/M metagenome (GOLD analysis project Ga0308001, IMG submission 203167) | Marine microbial communities from water near the shore, Antarctic Ocean - #5 | ecosystem: Environmental > Aquatic > Marine > Unclassified | place: Southern Ocean | collected 2014-06-04
TTGCCAAATCCACGCCTATGCGTTTAAGTTTCATGCGGGCTCCCCCTCCGGGATTGTTTGTTTCGTAACCTACAGTCTGGCGCAATGACGCCGTAGGAGGGAGGAGTCCATCTCATTGGGCTACGCCGCGACAACACCTCCAGTGCTCAACGTGCCCTTGATTCAGGTCAAGGCCACCCCCTACGCGCATCCCTAGACTGGCCGCACAGCCTGTCCAGGATTATTTCCCATGCAAGACGCCATCCAGTGGGATGCCGACCTGATCCGCCGCTACGATCTCGCCGGCCCGCGCTACACCTCCTACCCGACTGCCGTACAGTTTCACGACGATATCGGCCCGTTCGACCTGCTGCATGCCCTGCGCGACAGCCGCAAGGCCGGACGCCCATTGTCGCTATACGTGCACGTGCCGTTCTGCGCGCACATCTGCTACTACTGCGCCTGCAACAAGGTCATCACCAAGGACCGCGGCCGCGCCCTGCCCTATCTGGAAAAGCTCGAGCGGGAAATCGAGATCATCAGCCGCTACATCGACCGCAACCAGCCAATCGAACAGCTGCATTTCGGTGGCGGTACACCGACCTTCCTCAGCCACGACGAACTGCGCCGGCTGATGCAGCACCTGCGCCAGCACTTCAACCTGCTCGATGATGACTCCGGCGACTACAGCATCGAGATCGACCCACGCGAGGCTGACTGGTCGACCATGGGCCTGCTGCGTGAGCTGGGCTTCAATCGCGTCAGCCTCGGCGTGCAGGATCTCGACCCTGAGGTGCAACGCGCGGTCAATCGCCTGCAGACCCTGGAGGAAACCCGCGCCATCGTCGAGGCCGCGCGTACCCTGCAGTTCCGCTCGGTGAACATCGACCTGATCTACGGCCTGCCCAAACAAACGCCAGAGCGCTTCGCCCGCACCGTGGCCGAGGTCATCGCCCTGCAGCCGGATCGCCTGTCGCTGTTCAACTACGCACACCTGCCGGAACGCTTCATGCCGCAACGCCGCATCAGCGCCGACGACCTGCCGAGCCCGGCGGACAAGCTGGCCATGTTGCAGAACAGCATCGAGCAGCTGACGCGCGCCGGGTATCGTTACATAGGCATGGACCACTTCGCCCTGCCCGACGACGAACTGGCCATCGCCCAGGAAGAAGGCACGCTGCAACGCAACTTCCAGGGCTACACCACCCACGGCCACTGTGACCTGATTGGCCTGGGCGTCTCTGCCATCAGCCAGATCGGTGATCTGTACAGCCAGAATGACAGCGATATCGCCAGCTATCAGCAGACCCTGGGCAATGGCCAGTTGGCAACGCGTCGCGGCTTGCACTGCAATGCCGACGACCGCCTGCGCCGCGCCGTGATCCAGCAGCTGATCTGCCACTTCGAGCTGCGTTTCGACGACATCGAACAGGCCCACGGCGTGGTATTCCGCGACTACTTCGCGGCGCTTTGGCCACAACTTCAGCAGCTCGACCGTGACGGTTTGATCAAGCTGGGTGCAGAAGGGATTCAGGTGCGCCCGGCCGGGCGTCTGCTGGTGCGCTCGCTATGCATGCTGTTCGACCGCTATCTCAACGATCAGGTACGCCAGCGTTTTTCTCGGGTGATCTGAACACCAGTAGCCTGCGCCAGTGACGGACTCCGTCGCTGGCTGGCGTATCACCCCATCGCCAGCGTGGCGGCGGTCTGCATCTGCTCGTTCGACAGGCCGTTCTCACGCATGAGCTTGATCAGGTTGGCATTGGCCGCAGTCAATGCGCTGTTGAGCGACGCCAACTCGGTCTGCAGTCCTTCAAGCTGCTGGCGCTTGGTTTCCGCATCAAGGCTCTGATCGCTCATGATCGCCTCTATCTGCGCCTGCTTCTCGACGATCTGCGCACGCAACTCGCGGATCATCTTGAGCAGGTCCTTGATCGCCTTGGGCAGATCGCTGTTGTCGATGTCCTCGTTCTTGTCGGACTTGGCTGACATGCTCTTGCCCAATTCGGACAGACTCACACGCAGCCCCTCGCGCACCTCCTCGGGGCTCCGCTCGACTGCGGTAAATTGTCGCTGAACGCCCTGCACCAGATTATTCAGCGGCCCACTGGATGGTATGCGCATCGCGCTGCTCCCTGCGTTGGACTATGATTCCACAGTCTCGATCGGCACCCAGAGACTAAACTTGAGTGCTCGGTCAGCCCTTATATGGCTGGCCGCCACCCGAGCCCTGCGGTACCCTTACGAAAATTGCGTGTATATTCGGGAAGCCCAACGATGTCCGAGAGCATCAAGCTGCACAAGCAGCATCAAGCCCATTGCAAGGATTGCAGCCTGGCCAGCCTGTGCCTGCCGCTCTCGCTGAACATGGAAGACATGGATGCGCTCGACGACATCGTCAAGCGTGGTCGGCCGCTGAAAAAAGGCGAATTCCTGTTCCGTCAGGGTGACTCCTTCGGCTCCGTATTCGCCGTACGCTCCGGTGCGCTGAAGACCTTCAGCCTGAGCGATGGCGGTGAGGAGCAGATAACCGGCTTCCACCTGCCCAGCGAGCTGGTCGGCCTGTCAGGGGTCGACGGCGAGCGCTACCCGGTATCGGCACAGGCGCTGGAAACCACCTCGGTCTGCGAGATTCCCTTCGAGCGCCTCGACGACCTGGCCCTGCAGCTGCCGCAACTGCGGCGCCAGCTGATGCGTATCATGAGCCGTGAAATACGTGACGATCAGCAGATGATGCTGTTGCTGTCGAAGAAGACCGCGGACGAACGTATCGCCACCTTCCTGGTCAACCTCTCCGCCCGCTTCCGCGCCCGTGGCTTCTCGGCCAACCAGTTCCGCCTGGCCATGTCGCGTAACGAAATTGGTAACTATTTGGGCCTTGCGGTCGAGACGGTGTCTCGCGTATTTACCCGCTTCCAACAGAACAAGCTGCTCGAAGCCGAAGGCAAGGAAGTGCACATTCTCGACCCGATCGAACTGTGTGCTCTGGCCGGCGGCAATCTCGACGTTTGAGTTCGCATGATTTCGCGGGCTCAACGCATTAGGACCCCACGATGATCTTTGACGAATTCAGCATCAAGACCCTGATCCGCCCGGTACCGGACTTCCCCAAGCCGGGCGTCATCTTTCGCGACATCACCCCGCTGTTCCAGTCGCCGCGCGCCCTGCGCATGGTCGCCGACAGCTTCATCCAGCGTTACGTGGAGGCCGAATTCAGTCACATCGGCGCCATGGACGCGCGCGGCTTCCTGATCGGCTCGATCATCGCCTATGAACTGAACAAGCCACTGGTGCTGTTTCGCAAGCAGGGCAAACTGCCGGCTGACGTGCTCAGCGAGGGCTACCAGACCGAATATGGCGAAGCCTTCCTCGAAGTGCACAGCGACAGTCTCTGCGAAGGCGATTCGGTGCTGATCTTCGATGACCTGATCGCCACCGGCGGCACCCTGATCGCTGCTGCCAACCTGGTACGGCGCATGCGTGCAACGGTCTTCGAGGCCGCTGCGATCATCGACCTGCCTGAGCTGGGCGGCTCGCAGAAACTGCAGGACGCCGGCATCCCCACCTTCACACTGACGGCCTTCGCCCTCGACGATCACTGAGCCAAAGCGCCTGCCAACCCGCAAGTGGGTTGATGATTCAGCCGGGCAATGCCCGGCATCACCGATTACCTTGGCCAGACTCCCATGCACGAACTCGAACTGAATCCATCCAGCGACTGGCGTCAACGCCTGGGCGCTCTCATGGACGGCGCCATCATGCAGCGCCTGATCACCCTGCTGATCATCATCAATGCCGTCATTCTCGGCCTGCAGACGTCACCGTCGATCATGACCGACTGGGGCACGCCGCTGCTGATTCTCGATACTTTCATCCTCACCTGCTTCGTCATCGAACTGGTGCTACGTTTCACCGCCCGCGGCATCGGCCTGCTGCGCGATCCCTGGGCGGTGTTCGATTGCCTGGTAGTCGGCATCGCCCTGGTACCGGCAAGCGGCCCCTTCGCGGTGCTGCGTGCCTTGCGCGTGCTGCGCGTCCTGCGACTGGTGTCGATCAATCCGAGCATGCGCAAGGTGGTGCAGGCGCTGCTCGCTTCGCTGCCGGGCATGGGCAGCATCGTCATGCTGATGGGGTTGGTGTTCTACGTCGCTGCGGTAATGGCCACCCAGCTGTTCGGCCAGAGCTTCCCCGAGTGGTTCGGTAACATCGGCGCCAGTCTGTACACCCTGTTCCAGGTGATGACCCTGGAAAGCTGGTCGATGGGCATCGTGCGCCCGGTGATGGAAGAGCATCCACTGGCCTGGCTGTTCTTCGTGCCTTATATCCTCGTCGCGACATTCATGATGCTCAACCTGTTCATCGCCGTTATCGTCAACGCGATGCAGAGCACCCACGAGCCCAATGCCGAGGAGCAGGCCGCAGCAACTCGCGAACAGGCAATTCTCGACGAGCTGCGCGCACTGCGCAGCGAAGTGGCCGAGCTGCGCCGTAACGCGCCGTAAACCCCGCCGTCAGCGCAACCCGCCGCGTCTAGCGCGGCGGGTTGCGTACCCTCTTTCCTGATATCTGCCCATCAGACCCGCCTTAAGTTGGCGGCGCTCAGCGCCCGCACGCCCGATAGTTACATCGTTCAATGACACAGTTGGTCTGTCGAGATTAGCCATCTGCGACCCCGAGTGCTGCCAGCCAGAGCCGCACGACAATCGGAGCACCAACGCCCAGAAGAGGACTCGAACGATGAGCGCCAGCATCCCCCTACCCCAGCCAAAACCCAGCTTTCCGGTGCGTCGCATGGACTTCAGTTTCAGCGAGACACCGAAGTACTGGTTCTACGACGACCCGTTCATGAGCCATTTCATGAACAACCTGTCGTCGCTGTTCCCCTACGGCGAGAAGTTCTTCGTCGACAGCGTGCGCGCCGTACGCGATCAGGTCAGCGAGCCGCAGCTGAAAAAGGACATCAGCGCCTTCATCGGTCAGGAGGCCATGCACTCCAAGGAGCATGCGGCCTACAACGACTATGCCAATGAGCACGGTATAGACCTGGAGCGCCTCGAGCTGCGCATCAAGGTACTGCTCGAATGGACGACCCGCTTCAGCACCAAGAAGCAACGCCTGGCAGCCACCTGCGCCCTGGAACACTTCACCGCGACCATGGCCGAGCAGTTGCTCAAGCGTGAAGATCTCACCACACAGATGAACGACCCGAAGCTCTATCAACTGTGGATGTGGCACGCCATCGAGGAAAACGAGCATAAGGCCGTGTGCTACGACGTCTACCAGAAGGTCTACGGCGGCTACTTCACCCGCACGCTGGTGATGATGCTGACCACCCTGATGTTCCTCGGCGTGATCGGCTGGTTCCAGATTCACCTGCTGCGCAAGGACGGCCAACTGTTCAACTGGCGCAGCTGGGGCTTCGGCCTGAAGAAGCTGTTCGGCCCGCGTAATGGCTTCTTCACCAGGCTGCTCGGCCCCTATCTGGACTACTACCGCCCCGGCTTCCACCCCAGGGATCACGACACCGACAAGCTGGAAAACCGCTGGCGCGAGCGCCTCGGTTTCAGCAGCTGAGGCCTCTTGGCGTACGGATTTAGATACCAACAAGATCGACAAGCAGGAGTTCGGTCATGAATGCGCCCGTGTCCCCCCTTATCGCTGGCCGCCATTGCAAGATCGCCATCCTCGGCAGCGGCTTTTCCGGCCTCGGCATGGCCATTCGCCTCAAGCAACAGGGCGAGCAGGACTTCCTGCTGTTCGAAAAGGAAGCCGGCGTCGGCGGCACCTGGCGCGTCAACAACTACCCGGGCTGCGGCTGCGACGTGCAATCGCATCTGTATTCCTTCTCCTTCGAGCCGAACCCGAACTGGACGCGGATGTTCGCCAGGCAGCCGGAAATCAAGGCCTATCTGCAAGGTTGCTGGGAGAAGTATCGACTGCAGGACAAGACCCTGCTGGACACAGAAGTGGTGCAGATGCGCTGGGACGAGCACGCCGAGCTGTGGCATCTGCAGGATCGTGCCGGCAACCAGTACAGCGCGCAATTCGTGGTCTCCGGCATGGGCGCCCTGTCGACGCCATCGATTCCCAAGCTCAAGGGCCTGGAGCACTTCACCGGCGAGGTGTTCCACTCGCAGCAGTGGAACCACGACTATGACCTGAGCGGCAAACGCGTGGCGGTGATCGGTACCGGCGCCTCGGCCATCCAGTTCGTGCCGCAGATTCAGCAGCAGGTGGCTCGCCTCGATCTCTACCAGCGCACCGCGCCGTGGATCATGCCCAAGCCTGATCGCGCCATTCGCGACGGCGAACGCCAGCGTTTCAAGCGCTTTCCGCTGGCACAGAAGCTCTGGCGCGGCGCGCTGTACGGCATCCTCGAAAGCCGGGTGATCGCCTTCGCCTTCGCCCCGCGCCTGCTGCGCATGGCCCAGGGCATCGCCAAACTGCACATCAAGAAGCAGATCAAGGACCCGCTGCTGCGCGCCAAGGTCACCCCGGACTACACCATGGGCTGTAAGCGCGTGCTGATCTCCAACGATTACTACCCAGCGCTGACCCAGGCCAACGTCGAGGTGATCACCGACGGTATCGCCGAAATCCTGCCGGGCGGCGTGCGCAGCGTCGATGGCCAGCAGCGCGAAGTCGATGCCATCATCTTCGGCACCGGCTTCACCCCCAGCGACCCGCTGCCGCGCGGTACGGTGTTCGGCCGCGGCGGCATCGATCTGCTCGACACCTGGCCCGAAGGCCCGGAAGCCTACAAGGGCACCATGACCGCTGGCTTCCCCAATCTGTTCTTCCTCATGGGGCCGAACACCGGCCTGGGCCATAACTCCATGGTCTACATGATCGAGTCGCAGATCACCTACGTGCTCGGTGCCCTCAAGCAGCTCGAAGAAGGCCGGCTGCAGAGTCTGGAGCCCAAGCGCGAGGCGCAGGACGCCTTCAATCGCAAGATCCAGGGCACCCTCGGCAGCACCGTATGGAATGCCGGCGGCTGCATGAGCTGGTACCTGCATCCGGTCAGTGGGCGCAACTGCACGGTATGGCCCGGTTTCACCTGGCGCTTTCGCATGCTGACGCGCAACTTCGATCCGCATGCCTATCACTTCAGTCGCCAGCACGCCGCTCACCCGGCGCAGAGCAATGCCATCAGCCTCGACGCGCAGGAGGTCAGCGCATGAAATCCTTCGAGAGCAAGGTTGCCGCCATCACCGGCGCCGGCTCCGGTATCGGCCGCGCCCTCGCCTATCACCTGGCGCGCCAGGGCTGCCAGCTGGCGCTGTCCGACGTCAATGTCGAGGGTCTCCAGGAAACCGTCGAGCAGGCCCGCAAGCTCGGCGTCACCATCAGCCAGCAGCGGGTCGACGTGGCTGATCGCTTCGCCGTCGAAGCCTGGGCCGAGCAGATCGTCAGCGAGTTCGGCCGGGTCAACGCCATCTTCAACAATGCCGGCGTGGCCCAGGGCGGCACCGTGGAAGGCAACGACCATGCCGACTATGAATGGATCATGAACATCAACTTCTGGGGTGTGGTCAACGGCACCAAGGCCTTTCTGCCCTACCTCAAGGCCAGCGGCGCCGGCCATGTGGTCAACTAGTCCAGCGTATTCGGCCTGTTCTCCCAGCCCGGCATGAGCGCCTACAACGCCAGCAAGTTCGCCGTGCGCGGCTTTACCGAGTCGCTGCGCCAGGAGTTGGACATGGCCGCCTGCGGAGTTTCCGCCAGCTGCGTGCATCCGGGCGGCACCAAGACCAACATCGCCAAGACCGCGCGGATGAACGACAGCCTGGCCAAGGTCACCGGGCAGGAAGCCGAACAGGCACGCCAGCAGTTCAATGACCAGCTGCTGCGCACCACGCCGGAACAGGCGGCGAAGGTCATTGTGGGTGGTGCGCTGGCCAACAAGCGGCGCATCCTTATCGGCGCCGATGCCCACGCCCTGGACTGGATGCAACGCAGCATGCCGGCGCTGTACCAATGCCTGGTCACTCTGTCGATGCGCCTGGCTGCCCGCTTCGCGCCCAAAGCACGGAGCGCAGACGGGGTGCGCGAGATTTCCTAGGGTGAGCCAACATTGGTTGCATGCCCCTGGGAGGTACGCGGCCCTGGGCGCCTGCGACCATGCGAGAGAACGTGGCACGTTTGTCGGCCAACATTCGGTTCGCCGGCATTTGCGCTAAGGTGAGAAGACAGACGCATCACTCATCCACGCGGCGCCGCTACCGGCTCCCGGCTGGAACCTCGGTGTGGCGTCGACGCCGAGGGCGGCGCCTTGATCCACGAGGTGGCCTCATGAGCGCGCTTACCTGCACCCACCGCGACCACACCATCCGCGCCAGCGTCATGGAACACCCCGGCCTGCCGACACCCTGGGCCGGCGGTTGCCAGATTACCGATCCCAACGGCAACACCAGCAAACGCCAGACCTTACCGGTGGATTACGCCTTCATGGATGACCTGAACAAGGCCCAGCACGCGTCCATCGCCCATGGCAAATGGCTGGTGGATCAGAAGCTGGATCACGGCCGCAATTGGCACTGAGGGCAACCCAGACGTAGGGTCGTAGCCCGCATGAAATCCGGGAGAGATCGGAAATTGTCCCCGGATTGCATCCGGGCTACGAACGGTCGCGCAACGGATCGAGCAACGGTTTGAGGCCGTTGTGGTCGATCTCCTGCATCAGCGCGAGCAGCTGACCCAGCTCGCCCTTGGGAAAACCCGTGCGGGCGAACCAGTTGAGGTAGTGGCCCGGCAGATCGGCGATCAGTCGATCCTTGTACTTGCCGTAAGGCATGCGGCGGGTCACCAGGAGTTTCAGCGCTTCGGGGTTCATCGGTTACTCGAATGGCCGGAAAATGATCCGGCCATTGTGCCAGGCATCAGGCCCTGGACGAAAAGCACCTAGCCGCGAAGTGCTTCGCGAACGAAATCCAGGCGATCCTGACCGAAGAACATCTCGCCGCCAACAAAGCAGGTCGGCGCGCCAAATACGCCGCGTTTGACAGCCTCCTCGGTAGTCGCCTTGAGCGTGTCCTTCACTGCCGGTTCAGCGGCTTGCGCCTGCAGGGCGGCTGCATCGAAACCAGCGGCAACCAGCACGCCTGCCACCCTGGCCGGATCACCCATGTTCACCCCGTCGACCCAGATCGCCCGGAATAGCGCCTGCAAAGCATCGTCGAAGCGCTCCGCCTGATACAACTGTAGCGCCACCAGCAAGCGCATCAGCGTCAGGGTATTGATCGGGAAATGCGGGTTGAAGCGCATCGGCACGCCATAGCGCTCGGCAAAACGCGCCAGGTCGCGAATCATGTAGCGCCCCTTGGCCGGAATCATCGCTGGCGAGGCGTTGCCGGTGGCCTGGAACACGCCGCCGAGCAGCATCGGCCGATAGACCAGCGTTGCTCCGGTTTCGCGGCACAGATCAGGCAACTGGGTATGGGCCAGGTAGGACGCCGGGCTGCCCAGATCGAAGAAGAACTCCACCGTCTTGCTCATCAGCTTCACTCGCTCGTTATTGTGATTATGGGTTCAGCGCAGATTACCAGCGCTCCATCCACGGACGCAGATCCAGCTCGAAGGTCCAGGCATCACGCGGCTGGCTGTGCAGAAACCAGTAACTGTCGGCGATATGTTCGGGATCGAGAATGCCATCCTGGTCTTTCAGCGCATATGTCTCCGGCCAGTTATCACGGATGAAGGCCGTATCGATGGCTCCGTCGACCACGATATGGGCGACATGGATATTCAACGGCCCGAGCTCTCGCGCCATGCTCTGCGCCAGCGCGCGGATACCATGCTTGGCTCCGGCAAAGGCGGCAAAACCGGCAGCCCCCCGCAAGCCTGCGGTGGCACCGGTAAACAAGATGCTGCCACGCCCGCGCGTGACCATGCGCTTGGCCACTGCCTGGCTGGTAAGAAAACCGGAGAAACAAGCCATTTCCCAGATTTTGAAGTACTTGCGTGGCGTTTCTTCCAGAATGCTGCAGGGCACGTTAGCACCGATATTGAAGACCATCACCTCGATCGAACCGATATCTCGCTCGATGCGCTCAACCAGTTCAGCCACCTGCTCCTCACGTCGCGCATCGGAGGCAAAACCATGTGCTTCGCCACCCTCACTGCGGATTTCTGCCAACAGCGGTTGCAGTTTTTCGAGGTTGCGCCGGGTCACGCAGGCGACATATCCCTCGCGGGCAAAACGCCGGGCAATGGCGCCGCCGGTGGCATCACCCGCGCCGATGATCAAAGCGACTTTCTTGTTCTCGTTCATGGCTTCCCCTGTTAACTAACGATCGTTAGCTTAACGAACGTTATGATACTATCTCGGGCAGGTCAACCCAGCATAGAACGGAGCCATCCATGCGTTATTCCGCCGAACACAAGGCCGAAACCCGCGAGCGCCTGCTCGCCAGCAGCGGCGCGATTGCCAAGCAGCAAGGTTTTGCCGTGACCGGGGTGGATGCACTGATGAAAACCATCGGCCTGACCGGCGCGGCGTTCTACAGCCACTTCCCGAGCAAGAACGACCTGTTCGCCGAACTGATCGAGCGCGAGCTGCGCAATAGCCTGAGCCGACTCGGCGGCGAAGCGGGTGTTGCCGGACGCGACAAACTGAAACGCTGCCTGACGGCCTATCTCAGCCTGGCGCATGTCGAGCAACCGGACAAAGGCTGCGTACTGCCGGCCCTGGGCGCGGAGATCGCCCGTGCCGATGAAGGCGTACGCTTGCGCACCGAGCAACAGATCCTGCAACTACAGAACACCTGGGCCGAGATCATCGGCGACCCGCAACTGGCCTGGACGATTCTCGCGCAATGCCTGGGCAGCCTACTGCTGGCGCGCATGATGGCCAGCCAGGAATCGCGCCAGCAGGTGCTCGGCGCCAGCCTGGACATGCTCGAACACACATTGAAGCCTGTCAGCTGAGCGCGGATGCCGTTAACCTAGGCGCGTTCTTCCTGCCAGGATCGATCCATGTCGCACACCCCATCCCCGCTGGTTGGTGAAACCCCGCTGCACGCCGTCGAGGTGCGCATCCTCGGCTGCCTGATCGAAAAGCAGCTGACCACACCGGAAACCTACCCGCTGACGCTCAATGCCGTGCAACTGGCCTGTAACCAGAAGACCAGCCGCGAACCGCTGATGAACCTGGAAACCGGTGAAGTCGGGCGCTATCTGCGCAGCCTCGAAGGTCGCAAGCTGGTGCACCTGGTGATGGGCAGCCGTGCCGACCGCTGGGAACAGCGTTGCGACAAGCAGTTGGAGTTGGTCAAGCCGCAGACGGTATTGCTCGGTCTGCTGCTGTTGCGTGGCCCGCAGACGCTCAATGAGCTGCTCACGCGCAGCAATCGCATGCACGATTTCGACGATGTCGCCGAGGTCCAGCATCAGTTGGAGCGTCTGATCGGTCGCGGTCTGGCGCTTTTGCTACCACGCCAGAGTGGTCAGCGCGAGGATCGCTACATGCATCTGCTGGGCGAATCTGCAGATATGGAAAGCTTGCTGACCAGCCGCCCTGCTGCTCGTGAGGAGGCTGCGGCACCTAACGAAGATCGACTGGTCGAACTGGAAACGCGCATCGCCGCCCTCGAAGAACGTCTGGCGCGCCTGGAAGGCGCGCAGTAACCCAAGGAGCTCATGCATTGAATTTCAAAACTCGTCTCTGCCTCATCCTGGGCGCCACCCTGCTCGCAGCCGGCTGCAGCAGCACCGCCGAGAAACCGACCTCCGCTGCCGCACCCAGTGGCCCGACTCCGGACAGCTGCACCTCGTCCGCCGTCGAGCACCTCAAAGGCAAGACCGCGACGCCCGAACTGCTCGAGCAGGCACGTCAGCAAGCCGGAGCCAGCACAGCTCGTATACTCACACCCGACAGCGTGGTGACCTTGGAATACAATGGTCAACGCCTTAACCTCAATGTCGATGATCAGCGCGTGATCACCCGCGTATCCTGCGGCTGAAATCACAATAGAGTGCGGGTTGCCCTGCGCTCAATTGCCGACAACGCCAACCACCTTTGCACAGGCCAATGCCATGACCTCCCAAGTGGAACCCTGCGCCGAGCTGATGCTGGACAACCAGCTGTGCTTCGCCCTCTATTCCACCTCGCTGATGATGACCAAGACCTACAAGCCGCTGCTGCAGGCGCTTGGTCTCACCTATCCGCAATATCTGGCCATGCTGGTGCTGTGGGAAAACGAGGGCATCACCGTCAGTGAGATCAGCGCACGCATGCTGACCGATCCGGGCTCGTTGACGCCTCTGCTCAAGCGCCTGGAGAGCGAAGGCCTGCTGCAGCGCCAGCGCAGCAGCCAGGACGAACGCGTGGTACAGCTGTACCTGACCGACAAGGGTCGCGCCCTGCACGAGCAGGCCAAGGCACTGCCGGCCTGCATCCTCAAGGCCTCCGGCCTGAGCCTGGAGCAGCTCGCCTCGCTCAAAGAAGAGCTGGTGGAGCTGCGCAGCCACCTGCAGCAAACGCTGTAAGCCAAGCGCTCAGACCGCCCGATCGCGCCTGGAAGCGGTTGGGCGGCCACTAGTCAGCACGCCACCCGTTCGCTTCCAGCGCCTCTATGCCCCGTTACGCCTGCTTATGCTCTGAACTTCCAGGGTTATAGCGAAAAACTCATAAAATTATATTGCGCACAAAATATATTCGAGACACAGTTCGCTCCATGGAAATAACTTGCGCACTAACAATTGGCGCTAAACTTTCCACGGAGACTCCGCAGTCGTCTCCACCCGCTACCCACCAAAGCCCTGGAGAAACCGATGAAAACCCTGATCGCACTGACCGCCACGCTGATCCTGTCCGCCCCGGTTCTGGCCGACAATGGTCAAGCCAGCCAGAACGGCAAGGGCCTGTACCCCGAAGGCTGAGCGACGCATCCCTACGCACCCCATCGCATCTGAAGAGGAATACCGCCATGACCATCGAAAACGTTCTCTACCGTGCTACCGCTGAAGCCTTCGGCGGCCGTGAAGGCCGCGCCGTCTCCTCCGACGGTGTACTGGACATAGTCCTGACCACGCCGAAGGAACTCGGCGGCGCCGGCGGCAAGGGCACCAACCCGGAACAACTGTTCGCCGCCGGCTATTCGGCCTGCTTCCTCGGCGCCCTGAAGTTCGTCGCCGCCCGCGACAAGCTGAGCATCCCGGCCGACACCTTTATCGAAGGCACCGTGGGCATCGGTCCGATCCCCACCGGCTTCGGCATCGAAGTGGAGCTGCGCATCAGCCTGCCGGGCCTGGATCGCGAAGCGGCGCAGACCCTGGTGGATCGCGCGCACATCGTCTGCCCCTACTCCAACGCCACACGCGGCAACATCGACGTCACCTTGACCATCGTCTGACACCCAGGGGCGAACGCTGACGGCCAGGCCGTCAGCGGGCCCACGAGGAGAACACCGCAAACACCCCCGTATCGCTGCGGCTTGCCGCTGAATATCGCCTAGGTGATTGCCATCGACGTCCCCGCCAGCCCGCAGTGCGCGGTGGTCACCGCGAAGATGACCTCTTGCAACGGCACAGGCGCAGTGAAAGTCCTCGCCTACGTGCAGCTGTCCAGCGCCTGTAGCAAGCAGAACTGCCCCTTGTGAACCTGTCCGCCATCCTGGTGGACAGCAAGGTGATCCAGATGAACGCTCGACAACTTACCGAGTCAGCCCAAGCGGCATTGCCCAGACCAAAGCGCGTCCGGAAAAACGCCGCCGCCCTCACCGCATCAGACTAAAAGGCAAGCCAACTGACGTACGGGCAGATATTCATAGGCCCGGGCAAGGCGGCCGGCTGGCTGGGATCCATACTCTTCTCTACGAGTCAATCGCGCACAACAATAAACGCGAGAAGTAGTGATGAACCTATATCAGCCTGACCCCGTTACCCAGCACAGCGGCTATATCGGCGCTCGTCAGACCCGTGTCGAGGATGCTGCATTGCTGCGTGGCCTGGGCTGCTATGCCGACGATGCTGCCACCCCGCCCGGTACCCTGCACGCTGCCATTGTCCGTTCACCCCATCCCCATGCGCGCATCACTGCCGTGGACTTCTCCAAAGCGCTGCTGATGAAAGGCGTACACGGCGTACTCATCGGTGAGGACGTCAAGCGTTGGGCCCTGCCATTCCCGGTCGGCGTGCGCCAGCCGATGGAGCATTGGTGCATCGCCGTGGACAAGGTGCGCTACGTCGGCGAGCCGGTGGCGGTCGTGATCGCCGAGAGCCGTTACCTGGCCGAAGACGCCCTGGAAGGCGTACGTGTCGACTATGAGCCGCTGCCGCCGATCATCGACCCGGAGGCCGCCACCACCGAACAGGCGCCGGTGCTGCATGAGGCAGTCGGCAGCAACGTGGTCAACGAGCGGCATTTCCGCTACGGCGAACCGGAACAAGCCTTCGCGCAGGCGCCGCACCGGGTAGCGCTGAAGGTGAGCTTTCCGCGCAGCTCCTGCACCCCCATCGAATGCTACGTGGTGCTTGCCCAGTACGAACGCGCCACCGGCATCTACGACGTGCTGGCCAACTTCCAGGGCCCCTATGCGCTGCACACGGTGATGGCCCGCGCGCTCAACGTGCCGAGCAACCGCCTGCGTCTGCGCACGCCGAAAGACTCCGGCGGCAGCTTCGGGATCAAACAGGGCGTGTTCCCCTACGTGGTGATGATGGGACTGGCGGCACGCAAGGTCGGAGCCCCTGTGAAATGGGTCGAAGACCGCCTCGAGCATCTGCAAGGCGCGTCCTCCGCGACCAATCGGGTCACCGAAATCGAGGCGGCGGTGCAGGCCGACGGTCGCATCACCGCCCTGCGTTATGACCAGATCGACGACTGCGGCGCCTACCTGCGCGCACCGGAGCCGGCCACCTTCTACCGCATGCACGGCAACCTCACGGGTGCCTATGCGATTCGTAACCTGCTGGTGCGCAACCGCGTGGTGCTGACCAACAAGACCCCCACCGGCCTAAACCGAGGCTTCGGCGGCCCGCAGGTGTACTTCGCCCTGGAGCGTATGTTGCAGCATATCGCCGTGCAGCTGGATCTCGATCCGCTGGAGGTGATCCGCCGCAACCTGGTACCGGCCGACGCCTTCCCCTACCGTGCCGCGGCCGGCGCTCTGCTGGATTCCGGCAATTACCAGGCCGGCATCGATTTGGCGGTCAAGGACGGCGGTCTCGACGAGTTACTGCGCCGCCGCGACCAGGCGCGCGGCGAAGGCCGGCTGTATGGCATCGGCTATGCCGCGGTGATCGAGCCGTCGATCTCCAACATGGGCTACATCACCACCGCGATGACGCCCGAGGAACGGCGCAAGGCCGGGCCGAAGAACGGTGCGGTGAGCACGGCGACCATCAACGTCGGCCCGCTCGGCGACGTCAGCGTGCACGTCTCCTCGACGCCCCAGGGCCAGGGGCACCAGACCGCGGTGGCGCAGATAGTCGCCGATGTGCTCGGCGTGGCGCTGGAATCGATCGTGGTCAACGTCGAACTGGACACCCAGAAGGATGCCTGGTCGATCGCCTCGGGCAACTATTCCAGCCGCTTCGCCGGCGCGGTGGCCGGGGTGGTTTACCAGGCCGCGCTGAAGGTACGCGATCGCCTCGCCGTGATCGCTGCCGCGCAACTGCAAGCCAAACCGGAGGATATCCGCTTCGGAGGCGGCAAGATCTTCGTCGCCAACGGCGGTCCTTCTGCAGCCTTTCACCGCATCGCCGGCGCCACCCACTGGACGCCTGGCCTGCTCCCGCAAGGCGAACCGGGCGGCCTGCGCGAGACCGCATTCTGGAGCCCGCCGCAGCTCATGGCGCCGGACGACGACGATCACATCAACAGCTCGCTGTGCTACGGCTTCGTCTTCGACATCTGTGGCCTGGAGATCGACCGCGTCACCGGCGCGATTCACCTCGACCGCTACGTGACCTGCCACGATGCCGGCCGCCTGCTCAATCCCGCGCTGGTCGACGGACAGATCCGCGGTGGCTTTACCCAGGGGCTTGGCGCTGCGCTGATGGAAGAGTTCGCCTATGGCGAGGACGGCAGCTTCCTCTCTGGAACCTTCGCCGACTACCTGGTGCCCACTGCACCGGAAGTGCTCGAGCCGGTGATCCTGCATCTGGAAACACCGTCGCCGTTCACCCCCCTGGGGGCCAAGGGCGTCGGCGAGGGCAACAACATGAGCACGCCGGTATGCATCGCCAACGCCGTGGCCGATGCCCTCGGCCGCGCCGACATCCGCCTGCCGCTGACCCCCTCGAAGGTGCGCAGCATGATCGGCATCGACGAGCCGCCGCGGCCGGCCGGCATGCAGCAGGTCGACGCTTTCGCCGCAGAGCCGGCCGCTGGTTCGGCCCTGCGCGCCAACGATGCGGTGGTGATCCCGGCGCCACCACAGCAGGTGTTCGACACCCTGCTCGACCCTGCCACCCTAGCGGCGATCATCCCCGGCTGCCATGCCCTCGAACTGCAGGGCGAGAATCGCTACCGCGCGGACGTCACCGTTGGCGTCGGCATGATCCGCGCGCGCTTCGAGGCCAAGGTCGCCCTGAGCGAATTGGACCCACCGCATTCGTTACGCCTGTCCGGCTCCGGCACCAGTTCCATGGGCTCGGCCGAGGGCCACGCCAGGGTGCGTTTCGTCGCCTTGGAGAACGGTCACACGCGCCTGGAATACCAATATCAGGTCGTCGTCAGCGGCAAGGTCGCCGCGGTCGGCAGCCGCATGATGCAAGGGGCCTCGAAAGTGATCATCGGGCAGATTTTCACCCGCCTGTCGCAGCGGGTCAGTGGCCAGGCGAGCGCCGCTGGCTGGTGGAGCCGTCTGCGTGCGCTGTTCGCCAGGCTGTTCGGCAAGGGAGGTGCGCAATGAAACCGGCTGCCTTCGATTACGTCCGCGCCGAGAGCCGCCGCCAGGTGCTCGATCTGCTCGCCGAGTATGGCGCGGATGCGCGCATCATTGCCGGCGGGCAGTCGCTGATGGCGGTGCTGAACATGCGCCTGGCCCAGCCCAAGCTGCTGATCGACATCAACCAGGTCGCCGACCTGGACTATATCGAGCTGCGCCAGGATTGCCTGGCGGTTGGCGCGGCGGTGCGCCAGGCGCAACTGCTGGCGCGGCCGACGCTGGTCGACGAGGTGCCGCTGCTGGCCCTGGCGATGCCCTGGATCGGCCACTTCCAGACCCGCAACCGCGGCACCGTGTGCGGTTCGGTGGCCCACGCCGACCCCAGCGCCGAGCTGCCGCTGTGCCTGGTGACCTTGGGCGGCGAGATCGTCCTGGAATCGAAGAAGGGCAAGCGCGTGGTCAAGGCCGCCGAGTTCTTCCAGGGCATCCTCACCACCGACAAACGCGCCGACGAACTGCTCGTCGAGGTGCGCTTCCCGCTCAAACGCGAAGGCATCAGCTACCGCTTCCGGGAAATCGCCATGCGCCACGGCGACTTCGCCATCGTCTCGCTGGCCGCCTGTGTCGGCACCGACGAGGTGCGCCTGGGCGTCGGCGGGGTCGCCGACCGCCCGGTGATGCGCAGCCTGCCGCGCGGCGCGGCGCTGGCCGACGCGCTCAACGAAACCGCCTGGTCGCTCGACGCCCAGGACGATGTACACGCCAGCGCGGCCTACCGCCGGCAACTGATTCGCGAGCTGGGTCACCGGCTCATCGAAGGAGTCTGAACATGCGCGCAACCGCCGAACAACGTTTTCCCGTCCGTCTCGAGCTCAATGGCCGCTCGCGCGGAGGACTGGTCGAGCCGCGTACCCAGCTGTGCGATTTCCTGCGCCACGACCTCGGCGCCACCGGCGTCCATGTCGGCTGCGAACACGGCGTCTGCGGCGCCTGCACGGTGCTGGTGGACGGTGTCGCCGTGCGTTCCTGCCTGATGCTCGCCGTGCAGGCCCACGAGCGGCGCATCGAGACAGTCGAATCGCTGGCCGACGACGACACGCTGAGCGACCTGCAACAGGCGTTCCGCCGTCATCACGCCCTGCAGTGCGGTTTCTGCACTGCGGGCATCCTCATGTCCTGCGTGGATTTCCTCGAGCGGCAGCCCGACCCGAGCGAGGCCGAAGTGCGCGACATGCTTTCTGGGCACCTGTGCCGCTGTACCGGTTACACCGGCATTGTCAAGGCAGTGCTGGAAGTGGCTGCCCAACGCCAAACGAACGAAGAGGTACAACAATAATGTTCGATCTCGGACGCAGCTTCCTCGCTGCCGTGGAACGCCGCCCGCTGGCCACTGCGGTCAGCGACGGCACAGTGAAAAAAACCTACGAACAGTGGTTCGCCGATATCCAGTGCGCTGCCCACGGCCTCGAGTCACTCGGGCTGGGCAGGGGTGATCGCCTGCTGGTGGCCATGCAGAACCGCTGGCAGATGGCGACCCTGCATTGGGCCTGCCAGTTCGCCGGCATCGTCATGACCCCGCTGAACTGGCGCTCGACTGCCGAGGAGTTGGCCTACTGCATCGAGGATGCGCAGATCCGCGCAGTGGCCTACGACGACGCCACCGTGGCCGCGGTCGCTGCCTGCACGGCCGCGATCAATCTGCCGCGGATCGCCGCGGGTCAGCGCGCCGCGGACGGAGACCTGAGCTTCGCCGAGCTGTGCGCAAAGGCGCCGACGGCGACCATCCTGCGCGCCACGCCCGAGGATTTCTCCCTGCTGCTCTATACCTCCGGCACCACCAGCAAGCCCAAGGGCGTGCCGCGCCGGCACCGCGCGGAACGCGCCGCGGCGGTCGCCCATGTGGCGCAGAACCTCTATCGCCACGGCGAGTGCACCCTCGGCGTGATGCCGCTGTACCACACCATGGGCGTGCGCTCGCTGCTGGCGATGGCGCTGATCGACGGGCATTTCGTCTGCGTGCCGAAGTTCGACGTCGAGGCCACCCTGGAGGCTATCGAGCGGGAACAGGTCAGCAACCTGTACCTGGTGCCGACCCTCTATCACATGCTCATCGAGCACCCGGCCTTCACCCGCGAACGAGTCGCCAGCGTGGAGAAAATCGGCTTCGCCGGCGCGCCCATGAGCGACGGGCTGATGCGCCGCGTCGAACAGGCGTTCCAGCCGCAGTTGTTCGTCAACCACTACGGCAGCTCGGAGATCTATACCTTCACCATCGATCAGCAGGCCAGCCGCAAACCTGGCTCCTCGGGGCGTAGCGCGCTAAACCAACGGGTGCGGGTGGTGCCGATCGACGCCGAATCGGCACAGGTGCAAGTCAAGCCCATGGAAGAAGGTCAGATCGTCGCCGACCTGGCCAGCGACGAGGCGTTCGAAGGCTACCTGAACCGCCCCGAAGCCACGGCCAAGGCGTTGCGCGAAGGCTGGTATTTCACCGGTGACACCGGCTATTTCGATGAGGACGGCGACCTGTTTGTCACCGGGCGGGTGGACGACCTGATCATCACCGGCGGCGAGAACATCAGCCCAGTGGAGATCGAGAACGTGCTCTCACTGCACCCCGCCGTCGAGGAAGTGGTGGTGGTCGGTTTGCCGGACGAGCAGTGGGGCAAGATCATCGCCGCCTTCATCAAGCTGCGTGCCGAGGTCAGCGAAAGCGAACTGGATGCCTACTGCATCACCTCCGGCCTGGCCAAGTTCAAGCGGCCGCGGCGTTACCAGTTCATCGACGAAATTCCCAAATCCCCCGTTGGCAAGGTGCTGCGCCGCGTCTTGCTGGCCCAGCACCAGGAACAGGCCCAAAAAGGCTGACTGCTCACTATCCCGAGGACATCCATCATGCAACTGCAAGCGATCCAGCAATTTCTCGAAACCCCATTCGACGGCTTCCAGGTCGAGGTCGATGCGGCCCGTGAACGCGCCGACATCATCCTCAACCGCCCGCCGCTGAACGTCATCTCCATGGGCCAGCGCGACCAGCTGCGCCAAGTCTTCGAAGCGCTTGACGCTCATCCGCAGGTGCGCGTCATCGTGCTGCGCGCGGTGGGCGAGCACTTCTCCAGCGGCGGCGACATCAAGGGCTTCCTCGAGGCCTCGCCGGAGCACGTCTCCAAGCTGGCCTGGAACGTCGCCGCGCCGGTGCGCTGCGAGAAGCCGGTGATTGCCGCCAACCGTGGCTACACCTTCGGCGTCGGTTTCGAGCTGTCGCTGGCCTGCGATTTCCGCATCGCCTCGGAGACCACTCGCTACGCATTGCCCGAGCAGAATCTCGGGCAGATCCCCGGCTCCGGTGGTTCGGCGCGCCTGCAGAAGATCATCGGCGTGGCCCGCACCAAGCACATGGTCATGCGCGCCAAGCGCATCAGCGGCGAACAGGCCTACGAGTGGGGCATCGCCACCGAGTGCGTGGCGGACGCCGAGCTGGAAAGCACGGTAGACGCGCTGGTCGATGAACTGCGGCGCTTCTCGCCGCTGGCCCAGCGCACGGCCAAGCGCTTGATCAACGACAACGAAGACGCGCCGCTGAGCGTGGCCATCGAGATGGAAGGCCATTGCTACAGCCGCCTGCGCAGCTCGCATGACTTCAAGGAAGGCGTCGAGGCGTTCCACAGCAAGCGGCCGGCGGTATTCCGCGGCGAGTAACCTTCCCTCCGGGGCTTGCCTGCGGCAGGCCTCGGCAGACAACGGCTGTACCGCATTACAACAACAATCGCGGAGAACGGGTCATGCTTGGCAAAAAAGCGAACACTGATATTGCACCACCTTCCGACGCCTCATCGGGCTACTCAATCCGAGAGGCAATCAACCTCAAGTCGGTCAGCGCCGGGGTAGTAGCCGCGCTGTTCGGCTGTTCCGGGCCGGCGCTGATCGTCATCAGCGCCGCCGAAGCCGGCCATTTGAGCAATGGCCAGACGGTTGCCTGGCTATTCGCCATCTACGTGCTCGGCGGACTGATCAGCATCGGCATGGCGCTGCGCTACCGCCAGCCGATCTGCGGCGCTTATTCGATTCCTGGCGCGGCGATCATGATCGCGGCACTTGCCGGTCTGGATTTTCGCCAGGCGGTCGGCGCTTTCATCATGAGCGGCGCGCTGGTCTTGCTGCTCGGCTTGAGCGGGGTGATCGGCAAGTTGATGCGCTGGCTGCCGATGCCCATCGTCATGGCGATGATCGCCGGGGCGATGATTCGTTTCGGCGTCGGTGCAGTAGAGGCGGTCGGTAGTGCTCCGCTGATGGCCGGTCTGGCGGCGCTGACCTTCTTCCTGGTCATGCGCTTCGTCAAGGCGGTGCCGCCGGTGCTGGCTGCCGGGGTGGTGGGCTTCGCCGTAGCCTTGGCTCTGGGCCTGCTGAAACCGGCGGATGTGGACATCGCCTTCGTCATGCCGGCTTTCACCATGCCCATGTTCACCCTGGAGACCTTCTTCGCCATATCGGTGCCGCTGGCGGCGCTGGTAATCGGTGCCGAAAATGCCCAGGCCACCGGTGTACTGATGGTCGAGGGCTACAAGCCTCCGGTCAATGCGATGACCGTGGTGAGCGGCGTGGGCGGCATGCTGGCCGGGCTGTTGGGCGGGCACAACGCCAATATCGCCGGACCGATGACGGCGATCTGCAGTTCCGAGCAGGCCGGCGACGATCCGCGTCAACGCTACGGGGCGACCCTGGTCAATGGCGTGCTGTTCGCCCTGTTTGGCGTATTCGCCGGTATCGCCGTGCCGTTCATCCTCGCCTTGCCGCGTGAGTTGATCCTGGTGATCGCCGGCCTGGCGATGATCGGCGTGTTGCTCAGCTCGTTGCAGCAGGCCTTCCACAAAGACACCGGTTGCCAGATCGGTGCATTCGTCGCCCTGGTGGTGGCCATGAGCAAGTTCAGCCTGTTCGGTATCAGCGCGCCGTTCTGGGCGCTGGTGATCGGCGTGGCGGTGTCCTGGGTGCTCGGCGAGTTGCACCGTGAGCAGGCCGCCTAGAGTCGCGTTGCCGTCGTCGAGTAACGACACACCGCGCACTTCTTAAACGCTGTCCCCCTCAAGAGTTCCCACTGCCGCACATGGACCTGCACGAGGCCCGTGGGAGTTCTTTTGCCTAGAAATCGAATAAGAAACAGAGCTCACAACTATGACCTTTACCTTGACTCGCCTATGCAAAGCCACCCGTTGCCTGGTCTACACCGGTTTGCTGCTGGGGTTGCCGTTCCAGGCTTTGGCGGCCGACAGCGATTTTTTCAAGGACGCCACGGCAACCCTGCAAGCACGCAATTACTACTTCAGTCGCGACTTCTCCGACATCGTCGGGCCGAACCAGCAGTCCAAGGCCGAGGAGTGGGCCCAGGGTTTCATCCTCAACGTCAAATCCGGCTACACCCCGGGCACCGTCGGTTTCGGCGTGGATGCCATCGGCCTGCTCGGCCTCAAGCTCGATAGCAGCGCGGATCGGGTCAACACCGGCCTGCTGCCGACCCGCGAGAGCGGCAAGGCCGCCGACGATTACAGCCGCCTGGGCGCCGCCTTGAAGGTCAAGCTGTCGCAGACCGAGCTGAAGGTCGGCGAGCTGCAGTCCAACCTGCCGGTGCTGGCCTTCAGCGACATCCGCCTGCTGCCGCCGAGCTACCAGGGTGCCAGCCTGGTCTCCAACGAGATCGCCGGGCTGACCCTGCAGGCCGGCCACCTCAACTCCACCAGCCTGCGCAACGAGGCCGGCGACGACAAGATGCTGGCCACCCTCGGCCACCTGCCGCAGCGCGCCGCCCGCAGCGACGCCTTCAACTATGCCGGCGCTGACTACGCCTTCAACGCCAGCCGCACCACCGCCAGCGCCTGGTACGGCGAGTTGGAGGACATCTACAACCAGCACTTCCTCGGCCTCAAGCACAGCGAGCCGCTGGGCGACTGGACCCTGGGTGCCAACCTTGGGTTCTACGACGCCAGTGAGGACGGCGACCGCTTGCTCGGCGACATCGACAACCAGGCGCTGTTCTCCCTGCTGTCGGCCAAGCACGGCGGGCATACCTTCTATCTCGGCTACCAGGCCATGTTCGGCGACAGCGCCTTCCCACGGGTATTCGCCAACATCGCGCCGCTGGGCAACGAGGTGCCGACCTTCGAGTTCGCCTCAGCCGACGAGCGTTCCTGGCAAGCGCGTTACGACTACGACTTCGCCGCCATGGGCGTGCCTGGGTTGGTGGCCGGGGTGCGCTATATCCGCGGCGACAACGTCGATGCCCAGGCCACCAACCGCGGCGGTGCGCGCTACGAGGGCAAGGACTGGGAGCGCGACCTGGACATCGGCTACACCCTGCAGAGCGGCGCGCTCAAGGGCCTCGGCGTGCGCGTGCGCAACGTCACGGCGCGTTCCAACTACCGCAGCGACATCGACGAGAACCGACTGATCCTCAGCTACAGCCTGACTTTGTTTTGAGCCCTTCCCGGTATCCCGGGTGATGGCTTGGCCCGCTCTCGCGGGCCTTTTTTATTGGCTATGTCTGCGTTAAGTGTTGGGAGTGGGTGCAAAGGCCTGTCGTGGTCAAGCCGTAGGGTGGGCTTTAGCCCACCAGCGGTGGTTCGCGTGGGCTAAAGCGGATCGCAGCCCGCCCCCCTACAAGGCCCCGAGCCTTTCTTGGAGCGCCCAGCAACAGCTAACAGGGACATAGCCTTTTTATTCGCCAAGCCGCCCTTGTTTGGACGAAAAGGCAAATCGGCGGACGTAAAGACCAATATTCCATTGGGTTGGCAAGGCGTGCGCCATTGCGTGCCGTAACCTGACCATCCGGCGGACGGCTGATAAAACGCAGCAACGACAAAACGCAGGCGTCACCGGGGATTTCCCGCACCAGCGCATGCCTGGACAAGTGCGAAACGGGCAAGTTCGCGTCTGCTGCCTCCCCTGTGAAGACACAGGTGATAGCGGCTCTACGAGGTACTGGAAGCATGCGCCATCTCGATCTACAGGTTGTCAGCCAGGCGCTCGACTGGGCCCGTGCCGGTCGTGCGTTGTGGTTCTGTACGGTCCTCTCGACCTATGGCTCGGCGCCGCGCGCGCCGGGGGCGATGCTGGTGGCCAGCGCTGCTGGTGAGCATGTCGGTTCACTCTCCGGCGGCTGTGTCGAGGAAGAGTTCCTCGCCAGCTTGGCCCGTGGCGAGCTGCGCGAGCCGGCGCAGATTGTCCGCTACGGCGACAGCGCCGAGGAGAGTCGACGCCTGCGATTGCCCTGCGGTGGGGTGCTGGTGGTGCTGGTGGAACACCGCGCGCCCAGCGGCGAGTGGCTCGAGCACCTGCAAGCCCTGCAGGCGGCGTTGCTCGGTCAGCATCGCCTGGTGCGTCATGTCAACCTTGGCAGTGGTGCGCTGCGCCTGGATCCGGACGCCGGTCAGGGCAGCGAACGGGTGCACATCGTCAATGAAACAGTGCGTATGCATGTCGGCCCGGTGCTGCGCCTGATTCTCGCCGGGCTCTCCCCGGTGGCCGAGGCCTGCGCCGCTTTTGCCCGCGCCATCGGCTGCGAGGTGATCGCCTGCGACCCCCGTGAGGAGGTCGGGCACATCGTGCTCGACGGCGTGCAGATGCAGCGCGTGCTGCCCTCGCTGTTTATCGCTGCTGGCGGCTGCCACGCCGCCACCGCAGTGGTGGCGTTGACCCACGATCCGCGTATCGACGACCTGGCCCTGATAGAGGCGGTGCGCACTCCGGCGTTCTACATTGGCGCCATGGGCTCGCAGGCCACCTCGGCCAAGCGCGCCGAGCGGCTCAAGCGCGTTGGCGGCCTGTCCGACGAGCAGATCGCGCGCCTGCACATGCCCATCGGTCTGGATCTGGGCAGTAAGGCGCCGGCGGAAATAGCCCTGGCGGTAATGGCGGATGTCCTGCGCGTATACCACGGCAGGGAGCGTCATGCCTTGTGATCAGGTCATTGCGCTACGACTAAGAGGTACTTGTGCGCCAAGCTGAATTGGTCAAATATTGCGCAGCCGCGCTATCGAGGCTACTCAGGACATCCGGGGTTGTTTGGCCAAGATTGCTGGCCAGCGCTGCGGCAACTCGATGGCGATAGCGGTGTCTGTGAGTTCCTCCGTGAGCAAGCGGCGTCCTGCGTGAGTGTCGACGTGGAGGATTCAGGTATCCACCAGGATATCGATACGCCTGCCGACCTTCGGCTAACCGCCCCGAGAGAAATCTTCCAAGACGGCGCAGAGAGAACCAAGCGCTGCGGACAACGCTCATCCAGTAGATGAGGGAGAACAGCTTATGTCGGACGCTCAACGCGTATTTCATGGCAATTTCGGCCGAGTTGCCTTGCTGAACATGAATAAACCCTTGGTCATGCATACCCATTCGGAATGCCATGTGCTGGTGAAAGTGGCGGGTGACGACACCTTCTTCAACGTTCGTGGCCGTCAGGTGCCGCTGACCGACCGCAACGCGGTCTTGGTCAACGCCTGGGAACCGCATTATTTCGATTATCAGGCAGGTGCCGGCAATACCTTGATTCTGGCTCTGTACATCGAGCCGGCCTGGCTGGCCACCGCGCAACAGTCGCTCGCCTTGAGCAGTCGTCCAGACTTTTTTGCGCAATCCTCCATGGAACTGAGCACGCAAAACCGCAATCTGGCGGATCGCTTGATTGCTGAAATGCACAGCCCTGGCCTGGTTCCACAGGAGCGTATCGAGTTTTACTTGTTCGACTTCCTCATCCAACTGATCGAAGACTCCTCGCAGTGGCGGCATCTCTGTCGGATGGGCGTTCGTACCGTCAATGACTACCGCGACGCGCGGGTGCGCAAAGGTACCGACTATTTGCTCAATCACCTGGATGACCCGGCGCCAATCGACAATGCGGCCAAAAGCTGTGGTCTGTCGCGCGCGCACTTCTATTCCCTGTTTCGCAAGGACACCGGCATGACCCCCAACCTGCTGCTCAACGCGGCGAGGATGCGGCATGCCTTTTCCTGGCTCGACAGCGAGCGCAGTGGCACCCTGGGCTTGCTTTCCGAGTCGTTGGGGTTCTCCGAGCAGGGGCATTTCACGCGTTTCTTCAAGCACCATATCGGCGCCTCGCCGAGCCAGTACCAGCGGGTGGTGGACAGTTACCCGCATTCCTGAGCCATGGATCCTTGGCGGTTGCCGGAGCCCAGTGCACAGGGTTCTTGTATTGAAGCGAGTGGCTGCTGCCGATCGTGGCCGGCCAGAGATGACCAGGGCCGGCGGTGCGCACCGCGCTGGATCGTGTCGCCCGAGCGCCGAACAATAGCCTCGAGTAAGCGGCTGAAAAACCAAACCCCGCCACCGTTACCGGTGGCGGGGTTTTCTTTTGATCATCGTCCCTCGCGGCTGAAGCGGAATGCCGCCCAGCCGCTCCTACAAATGCAGTCTTCGCGTAGGAGCGGCTTCAGCCGCGAATTGCTGCTTACACAGCGCTACGCACCTGCTCCCAGGTCAGATTCAGGCACTTGCGCGCCTTTTCCACCAGCTCGTCGATCTCCGCGCGGCTGATCACCAGCGGCGGCGCAATGATCATGGTGTCGCCCACCGCGCGCATGATCAGGCCGTTATTGAAGCAGTGGCCGCGACAGACCATGCCCACGCCCACATCACCGGAGAAGCGCTTGCGCGTGGCCTTGTCCTGCACCAACTCGATGGCGCCAAGCATGCCGATGCCGCGCACTTCGCCCACCAGCGGGTGATCCGCCAGCTCACGCAGGCGCATTTGCAGGTAAGGCGCGGTTTCTGCCTTCACCCGTTCGACGATGCCTTCTTCCTTGAGAATGCGCAGGTTCTCCAGGCCCACCGCTGCCGCCACCGGATGGCCGGAATAGGTGAAGCCATGGTTGAAATCACCGTGCGCCGCGATCACCTCGAACACCTTGTCGCTGACGATCAACCCGCCCATCGGCACGTAGCCGCTGGTAAGACCCTTGGCGATGGTCATCAGGTCAGGCTTGAGGTCGTAGTACTGGCTGCCGAACCACTCGCCGGTACGACCGAAACCGCAGATCACTTCATCGGCGACGAAGAGAATGTCGTACTTGGCCAGGATCTCCTTGATACGTGGCCAGTATGTCTCGGGCGGGATGATCACGCCGCCAGCGCCCTGGATCGGCTCGGCGATGAACGCCGCGACATTTTCTTCGCCCAGCTCGAGAATCTTCTGCTCCAACTGATCGGCGGCCCAGATGCCGAAGGCTTCCGGGCTCATGTCGCCACCTTCACCGAACCAGTACGGCTGCGGGATATGGGCGATGCCGGGGATCGGCAGGTCGCCCTGCTCGTGCATGAACTTCATGCCGCCGAGGCTGGCGCCGGCCACGGTGGAGCCGTGGTAGCCGTTGTCGCGGCCGATGATGATCTTCTTCGCAGGCTGCCCCTTGCACGCCCAGTAGTGGCGTACCAGGCGCAGCATGGTGTCGTTGCCCTCCGAGCCCGAACCGGTGAAGAACACATGGTTCATGCCGGCCGGCCCCAGTTGGGAGATGGCATGCGCCAGCTCCAGCACCGGCGGGTGCGCGGTCTGGAAGAAGGTGTTGTAGAACGGCAACTGACGCATCTGCGTAGCGGCAGCTTCGACCAGCTCCTCGCGGCCATAGCCGACGGCCACACACCACAAGCCGGCCATGCCATCGAGGATCTTGTTGCCCTCGCTGTCCCACAGGTGCACGCCTTTTGCCTCGGTGATGATGCGCGGGCCCTTCTCGGCCAGCTGCTTGTAATCACTGAACGGCGCCAGATGGTGGGCCTGGCTCAGGGCCTGCCAATGTGCGGTTTTCGAGTTATTCATGTCGCCTCCTTCGATCCGGGACATCACAGGTACCAGCGGTATTCGCGCGGGCTGATGTCGTGCATGAAGGCCAGGTGATCCTGGCGTTTGTTCTCGCAATAGACCATGACGAACTCGCTGCCGAGGCCAGCCGCGACGCGCTCGCTGGCCTGCATGCGGCGCACGGCGTCGAGCATGTCCTTGGGAAAGTCGACACCGCTTTCGCGGTCGTCATTGAGCGGTGCAATGGGCTCGACCTTGGCGTCGAGGCCCTGCTCGATGCTGGTCAAGAGCGCCGCCAGCACCAGGTAAGGGTTGGCATCGGCGCCCGGCAGGCGGAACTCCAGGCGCAGGTTGCGCGCGTCCGACTCGGGAATGCGCACGCAGGCGTCGCGGTCCTCGAAGCCCCAGCTGGCCTTGCTCGCCGAGTTCACCTGGGCGCCGAAGCGGCGATAGCTGTTGTGGTTCGGCGCGTAGATCGGCATCAGCTCCGGCAGCAGTTCCAGGCAACCGGCCACGGCATGCCGCAGCGGGCGCTGCTCATCACGCGCCAGCAGGTTGTCACCGGCCTCATCGTACAGGCTGACGTGGATGTGCATGCCGCTGCCGGGATACTGCAGATACGGCTTGGCCATGAAGCTGGCGCGATGGCCGTGTTTGAGCGCCACACCACGGGTCACCCGGCAGAACAGCGCCGACCAGTCGGCCGCCTGCATCGGATCCATGTTGTGGCTGAAGTTGATCTCGAACTGCCCCGGGCCGATCTCGGCGGTGATCACCGTGGTGTCGATGCCCTGCAGACGCGCGGTCTCGGTGATGTCGTCGAGCACCTCGGAAAAACGCGACAGCCGTTCGATGTGCATGTTCGGCTGGTCGTCGGCATCGCCACTCAGGTCATCGCGCGGGTACTGCGGCAAGCCGTCCTTGAGCGCCTTGTCGAACAGGTAGAACTCCAGCTCGAAGGCCACCACCGGACGAATGCCACGCGCGGCCAGGCGCTGCACCACGCGCGTCAGCACCTCGCGCGGCTCGAACTCGATCGGCGCTTCGGTACCATCGGAGCTGATCAGCATCTGCCCCAGCGGCTGGCGCTCCCAGTTCACCAGCTTGAGCGTGCCGGGGATCAGTCGCCGTGGCGCGTCCGGGTCGCCGTCATGGAAGCAGTAGTCGCCGATCTCGTACAGCCCGCCCTGAGCGCCGAGCAGCACGCAGTTCTGCGGCAGTTTCAGGGCGCTGCCGGCGGCGACCTTCTCCAGCATCTCGATGGGGTAGCGCTTGCCATAGAAATGCCCGGGGATGTCCAGGCAGATCAGGTCGACGAAGCGCACCTCGGGATGGACCTGGCGAAATTGGCGGACTTCGTCGAGCAGCTCGACTCGGGTGGCGTTCATTGTGGTTATTCCGGTTCACAGGAGGTCAGGTGTAGATCCACAACACCCGCGCGGGGGTGTCGCCCTGGTTGGCATAACGCAGGCGCGCATAGCTAGGCACCTGGAAAACATCGCCGGGATAGAGGGTGGCACTCTCTTCGTCCTCGCCCAGCCACAGCGTCAACTGACCTTCGAGCACATAGCCGGCCTGCTCGGAGCGGTCGCTCATCTGACGCTCGCCACTGCTGGCCCCCGGTTCGAGCAGGCTATCGACGACCATGAAGGCGCCCTGCAAGGTCGGCGACGCCATGATGTCGGTGATGCCACCGGCCAGGTACAGGGTGCGGCGCTCGTCCGGACGGGTCACCCAGTCCAGCGCCTTGGGCTTGGGCAGGCTGTAGAAATAGGTGGTGGGTACGTCGAGTGCCTCGCTGATGGCAGTCAGATCTGCCACGGTCGGGCGCGACAGGCCACGCTCGACCTGCGAGAGAAAGCCCACGGAACGACCGATGCGCTCGGCCAGCTCGTTGAGGGTGACCTTCTTGTGCTTGCGCAGGTCGTGAATGAGCACGGCCAGCGCGGCCATCTCCAGATTCTTGTCCATGTCAGGGCTGTCCATTTCAGAAGCTGTCCCTCAGTCGGTACCAGGCCTTGCCGATGGCCTCGAGCGGTGCCGCCAGGCGCTCGCCGAATGGGAATTCGGGATTGCGTAGTTGCTGATACAGCGCCAGTTCGTCGTCATTGCCGAGAATGGCATCACTGACTGCCCGCGCTGCCGCCAGGGTCGGCAGCACACCATGCCCGGAAAAGCCCTGCAGCCAGTAACGGCCGTTCTCGCCGCCAACGTCGGGCGTACGAGCACGAGTCACGTCGATATGGCCGCCCCAGGCAAAGTCGATGGCCACGTTTGCCAACTGCGGGAATACACGCTCGAGGAATGGCCGCGTGGCAGCGGCCATGTCCTTCGGCAGGCCGCCCAGATAGGTACAGCCCCCGCCAAACAGCAGGCGGTGATCCGGCGTACGGCGGAAATAATCCAGGACGAACTGGTTGTCGGTGACGCAGGCGTTGCGCGGCAGCAATGCCTCGACGCGCTCTGCGCCCAACGGCTCGGTGGCGATCTGGTAGGTGCCGACCGGCAGGATGCGTCGCGCCAGCCGTGGTTCCAGAGAGTCGATGTAGGTGTTGCAGGCCAGCACCAGGGTGTCGGCCTGCGCGCTGCCCTGCTCGGTACGCACACGGTAGCCCGTGCCCTGCTTGTCCTGACTCAGCACACGGCTCTGCTCGAAGATCTGCCCACCGGCGCGAACGAAGGTTTCGGCCAGCCCGAGCGCCAACTTGAGCGGATTGAGATGCCCAGCCTCGGGGTCGTAGAGGCCAGCGCGGTAACGCTCGCTGGCGACCCACTCCGGCATCTGCTCGCGAGAGACGAACTGCAGCGCGCGATGCCCCCATTTATAAGCGGCCTCCTCCTGCCACTCATGCAGCAGCGCCACGCGCCTTGGCAGCACTGCCGTCCACAGATGGCCGCGGCGGTAATCGCAGTCGAAGCCGTGGCGCTCGGGCAGTTCACGCAGCTCACGAGCTGCCCAGCTCATGCCATCCCACAGACGGCGGGCGCGTTCGATGCCCAGCGCCTTTTCCAGCGGCGGCATATCGCAGGACCAGCCCAGAATCGCCTGCCCGCCGTTGCGCCCAGAGGCTGCCCAGGCCACACGACTGGCCTCCAGCAGAATGACCTTGCGCCCTGCTTCGGCCAGGCGCAAAGCAGTGTGCAGACCACTGAAACCAGCACCGATCACCAGCACCTCGCACTGCAGATCATCTTGCAGCACGGGATGATGCGTCAGTCGATCCTTGCAGCTATGGGCGTAATAGCTGTCGACGTGCTCACTGGCATGGCGAAACATAGACGACTCATGAAATTTAGAATAATTAATTTCATGAAAATCTATAGAGATAATTTCACAAAGGCAAGCCTGAGCGGCTCAGGCGACCTGCTGCTGCAACTCCATACCGCATTCGAGATGGGTGAATAGCCCTTCATCTATCGCCTGGGCCAAAACCCGACGCAGGCCTTCGCTGCCGAGGAAAGCGTCGCGTGCCGCTGCCGAACGCCACTGCCCTTCAACCTGCCAGGTCAACGGATCATTGCGCAGAAAGAACACACGCAGGCGTTCACAACCTGGGATATCTCGACCGACCTCATGCAACCGCGCCAGGCACTGCCCCAACCGATTTGAACGGCCGTGACAGGCGCGAACGGTCATACGGTGAATGATGCTCATGGCAACCTCCTGGAACTGAATCAATACATACCAGCAGCGTTTCGCTGCAGAACATGGGGCGCTGCGTCCGGCTCGGCAAAAGCCGCTTCGCCAACGGCTCTTGAGTCAAGCCAGGCCGTGGCGAGCAATAACAGAGTCAGCGGTGCGATCAGCCATTTACTGGGCATGGTTCGCTCCTTTCGTGACGTGTGTGGGCACCACTTAGCGGGTGATATGGCTACTGCATACGTTCGAGCCGATGCAGAGGCACCGCTCGATGGCTACAAAGATCAGGCAGAAGGTCATCAGAGCGTTAGTCGATTTCTGGCAAATCCTTGCCTAAAACTCCATAGCAAGGAAATTGCTGCAACCGAGTGCAGCGCACCCTGACTACCCTTGAAATACTCTGTATCACTGGTTATTTGCCCATTACTGGCAAATATTTGCCTAATCCTGCCGCCCCTCATGACTTGCCTGAAAAACCTGGCTAGGCTTCGCTGACTTTCCGGAGGCGCGCCATGCAGTCACCCATTCACACCGCCACAACTCTCGACACCCCCCTTGCCGAACTGAGCCACGAAATGGCGCGCCTGGTCGATCGCTTCGTCCCCGAGGACGGTTTGCACCTCACAGCGATTCCTGGCCTGAAACTGGCACGCGCCACGACACCCAGCCTGCCGATGCAGACCGTCTACGACCCCTGCCTGTGCATCATCGCCCAGGGCCGTAAAGAGATACGTCTGGGTGACGAGCTCTACGTCTATGATCCGTTGAATTACCTGGTGGCGTCGGTGGTGCTGCCAGTAACCGGCCGGGTTATCGAGGCCAGCCCGGATCACCCCTATCTGAGCATCGCTCTGGAGATCGATCCCGCGCTGATCAGCAGCCTGCTCACCGAAATGCCAGCGATTCCAGCCCCGGACGCGGCTTCCCAGCGGGCGCTGTTTCTCGATCGCCTCGACCCGCGCTTGCTGGATGCGGTGATCCGCCTGCTGCGCCTGCTGGAAACCCCATCCGACATCACCATGCTGGCGCCATTGGCATTGCGCGAGATTTTCTACCGCATGCTGCTCAGCCCGCAGGGCCATCGCCTGCATGAAGTGGTCATCGCCGACAGCCAGAGCCAGCGCATCTCCCGCGCCATCGAGTGGCTGCGCAAGAATTTCGATCAGCCGTTGCGGATCGAGGAACTGGCCCGCGAGGTGAACCTGAGCCCCTCGACCCTGCACCATAGATTCAAGGCAGTCACGGCGTTCAGCCCGCTGCAGTATCAGAAGCAGCTGCGCCTGCAGGAGGCTCGCCGGCTGATGCTGTGCGACAACCTCGAAGCGGCAGCGGCCAGCTACCGCGTCGGCTACGAAAGCCCATCGCAGTTCAGCCGCGAGTACAGCCGTCTGTTCGGTGATCCGCCGCAACGCGACATCGCCCGCCTGCGCCAGGCTGCGCAGAATCAGGTCGCTTCCTGATAACCGCGCAGGACCATGCCCCCGCGGGAGGCGCTTCAGCGGCGAGCTTTTCCGCCCTTTTTGAGGATGATCGCGGCTAAACGCCCGGCTACAGCCCCATCTGCTTCGCGATGATCTCGTTCATGATCTCCCGTGTACCACCGCCAATGGAAAGAATGCGGTTATCGCGATATAGGCGCTCGACCAGGCTTTCGCGCATGTAACCCATGCCACCCATGATCTGCACCGCATCGTAGGTCAGGCGATCAGCAATATCGGTGGCGAAGTTCTTGGCCATGGAGATCTCCTTGATCACGCTCCTGCCGGCCGTCATCTGCGCGGCCTGGCGGTAGGTGAACTCGCGCGAGACTTCGAGCTGCGTCGCCATCTCGGCCAGGCGGTGCTTGAGCACCTGGAACTTGCCCACCGGCTTGCCGAACGCCTGGCGCTCGCGCGCCCATTTCAGGGACTCCTCCAGGGCCAGTTGTGCGGTCATGTTGGCCATGATCGCCAGGCTCAGGCGCTCGCTCTGGAAGTTGGCCATGATGCAGGCAAAACCGGCATTCTCCGCGCCGATCAGGTTCTCCACCGGCACCTTGCAGTCTTCGAAGAACAGTTCGGCGGTATCCGAGGCCCACCAGCCCATCTTCTTCAGCTTGCGGCCAACGCTGAAACCCGGCGTGCCCTTCTCCACCAGCAGCAGGCTGACGCCGCCAAAGCCCTCACCGCCGGTGCGCACCGCCACCGTGTAGTAATCGGCACGCACGCCGCTGGTGATGAAGGTCTTGCTGCCATTGACGCGGTAGTGATCGCCGTCGCGCACAGCGCGGGTCTTGAGATTGGCCACGTCGGAGCCACCGGAGGGCTCGGTCACCGCCAGCGCCATGATCTTCTCGCCGGCCAGCACTCGCGGCACCACACGTTCGCGCACGGCGGGCGTGGCCCATTTGACGATGGGTGGCAGGCCGATATCCAGCGAACCAAGCCCGGCCACCAGGCCGCCGGAGCCGCAACGCATCAGCTCCTCGCTGGCCGCCACCTTGGCGAACACATCGCCCTCGTGGCTGCCGCCATACTGCTCCGGGTAACCGATACCGAGAATGCCCGCAGCGCCAGCCTTGAGGTACAGCTCACGAGGAAACTCCTCGGCCTCCTCCCACTCGTCGATATACGGCAGGATCTCACGCTCGACGAAACGCCGGACGGAATCACGAACCAATTGGTGGGACTCATCGAAATACGACAGAGAGGCGGCCATGCGGGTACTCCCGTTATTATTTTGGCCACCCTAACCTAGCGCTTGCTTGGTTTTCAAGCGAGCGTTTCATTTCTGCTCGCGCAACGCCTTTCTCACCCGCTCGCCCATCTCGTAGGCTGGCCCTTCCACTGACTGGAAATTGCGCGTGTAACGCTGGGCGAAGCCATCGGTGCCCCACTCGCGGTATTGCTGCACATGCCACAATTCATGCGCCCATAGCGCTGCATCCTCTGCGGCAGCATCGGCGTTGCGAAACACCACCACGTCGACCAGCGTCACGGCCTGCACATCGGGGTTCTGCAGCATGACGGTAGCGGCGTCCATCTCGTCGGTGATGCCCACGCGAAAGCGCACTTCATCAAGCAACGCATCGTCGTAGAACGGCGCGAGCTGGGCACGAATCATCAGAGGGATAGGTTCGGTGCCGGCTCGCAGTGCTGCCTGGTGAGATTGCAGCAACCAGGCTTCGAGACGCGCCGCCGCCATATTCAGGCCATCTTCACGCACCCGTACCGGATCGGGCACGCACAAGCATGAAGCGCCCAGGCACACCTGTACCTGCCCGGTCGGACATTGAGCCTGTGCGGCCAGAGGCGCCCCGAGCAGGAGCAGCAGAGCAATACGGCGCAGAGTGTCGGTGGTCACTGGCACTCCGAATCGAGAGGGTTTGACTGCTTACAGGCTGATCGGGCGCCGACCTGCCAAGGCATGCGCCAGGGTGCCGCCGTCGACCAGTTCCAGTTCGCCACCGAGCGGCATGCCATGGGCGATGCGCGAGGCGACCAGGCCTTTGCCGACGAGGATCTGAGCGATGTAGTGCGCCGTGGCCTCGCCCTCCACCGTCGGGTTGGTGGCCAGGATCACTTCGCTGAAAGCACCGGCATCGATGCGCTCCAGCAGCGCAGGAATACCGATGGCCTCTGGCCCCAGGCCATCGAGCGGTGACAGATGCCCCTTGAGCACGAAGTAACGGCCGCGAAAACCAGTCTGCTCCACGGCATGAACATCCATTGGACCTTCGACCACACACAGCAGGCTGTCGTCGCGGCGCTCGTCCAGGCACAGCTGGCAGATCTCGTCCTCGCTCAGGCTGCGGCAGCGCTTGCAGTGCCCCACGCCTTCCATCGCCGCATTCAGTGCCTGCGCCAGACGCAGACCGCCACTGCGATCGCGCTCGAGCAACTGCAACGCCATGCGTTGCGCGGTCTTCTGCCCAACACCGGGCAGGATGCGCAGAGAGTCGATCAACTGGCGAATCAGGGGGCTGAAGCTCATGGCGTTCCTACAGGTTGATGGCCCGGATACGATCCGGGGAACGAGACATACATCTATCCCCGGATTTCATCCGGGCTACGCACCTGAAGCTCATGGCGTTCCTAGGGTTCGTAGCCCGGATGCAATCCGGGAGCACAGGTCATAGATCATTCCCGGATTGCATCCGGGCTACAAATTTGAAGCCTGTCGCCGTCCTGCAAATGCGATCAACACAAGTAATAGTGGCGATCAGGCGGCGTACAGGGCAAGGCGCCGGCGGACGAGGAACCGCAGTGTGCTGGAGCACATGAGGATTCCGAGTTCGCCGGCAACGCCGCCATGTGCGTCGACTGGACGGCACGTGGCCTGTCAGAAAGGCATTTTGAAGCCGGGGGGGAGCTGCATCCCTGCGGTCATGCCGGACATCTTCTCCTGGCTGTTCTGCTCGACCTTGCGCACCGCGTCGTTGACGGCAGCGGCGATCAGGTCTTCCAGCACTTCCTTGTCTTCCTGCATCAGGCTGTCATCCAGGGTGATGCGCTTGACGTCGTGACGACCGGTCATCACCACGCTGACCAGGCCGGCGCCGGACTGGCCGGTGACTTCAGCGTTGGCCAGCTCTTCCTGCATCTTCTGCATTTTTTCCTGCATTTGCTGAGCCTGCTTCATCAGGCCTGCCATGCCACCTTTCATCATGTCGGTATCCTCGGTGTTCGGGGTTAAACAAGTCGTTGAAACGACCGGTTAGCTGGGAATATCGATAGGTTCGATGCTGTCGTCGCGCACCTTGGCCGCGAACTGCTGAATCATCTGCTGCACCAGCGGGTCGCCATGGATCGACGCCTCGGCGCTGCGCTGGCGGTCGGCACGGCGCCGGGCGGCGGCCTGCGCCGGGGTTTCCTGTTCAGGCTTGCACAGCTCGATACGCAGTTTGATGCTGCGCCCCTGTTGCAGGTTCAGCGCGTCATTGAGACGACGCTGCTGAGTCGGATTGAACAGCGCACTGTGCGCCGGGTCCAGGTGCAGCAGCCAGTCATCACCGTTGGCTTCGATCAGCGTGCAGTTGGCGGCGATGCTGCCGGTCATACCGCCAAGGCCAAGCTGCGGGAACAGTGACAGCCACTCTGCCGCCAGACCGGTAGCCGGCTTGGCGGCCGGTAGTGGTTCTTCGACCGCAGGCTTCGCGGCTTCGGCTTGGCCGAAATCGTAGTCCAGGGTTTCGGCGTCCATTTCCACATAGTCGTAGTCGCCGAGCGGTGGCTCGTCTTCACCACCATCTGCATCGGCTACCGGTTGCGCGACCTCACTCGGTGCGGGCACTTCGACAGATGCAACTTGCGCAACTACCGGCTCTGCAGTTTTCACCTCTGGCTCCGCCGGCGCAACAGGCTGAACGGGCTCAGCCACAGGCTCGGCAGCCTTGGCAGTTTCCCACGGCACATCAACCACAGGAGCAGCGGGCTCGGGCTCGGGCTCGGCGGGCAGATTAACGGCCGGCGCTACAGGCACCTCAACAGGCTGAACCGGCTCAGTCACGTCTGGCATTACGCTCGCTGCCGGCACAACAGGGCTAGGCTCGACCGCCGCCGTAACAACGGGAGCCTGTGCGACGGGAGCGATAACAGGAGCAGAAACCACGGGAGCCGGCATAGCGGTGCCGGCCACTGGGTTTTGTTGGGAATCAGCAGTGGCCTGGCTGATCCCCAAGGGCTTTAGCGTGACCTTAGGCGCGTCGTCGGCTCCCGCCGGGCGGAAGGCCAACATGCGCAGCAGCACCATCTCGAAGCCGCCGCGCGGCTCAGGCGCCAACGGTAGATCGCGACGCCCGATCAAACCCATCTGATAGTAGAACTGCACATCCTCGGCTGGCAGCGCCTGGGCCAGTTGCAGCACGCGTTCGCGGTCGCCCTGGCCGTTGTCGACGGCCTCCGGCAGCGCCTGGGCAATCGCCACACGATGCAGAACGTTGAGCATTTCCGAGAGCACACCATTCCAGTCCGGCCCCTGCTCGGCAAGATGCCGCACTGCCTCGATCAGCGCCCGCGCATCGCCCTCGATCAGCGCATGCAGCACGCCGTAAACCTGACCATGGTCGAGCGTACCGAGCATGGCGCGCACGTCGGCCGCCAGCACCTTGCCCTCGCCGAAGGCAATGGCTTGGTCGGTCAGGCTCATGGCGTCGCGCATCGAGCCATCGGCAGCACGACCGAGCAACCACAGGGCATCGTCCTCGAAGGGGACGTTCTCGGCGGTCAGTACATGGGTCAGGTGCTCGACCACCCGCTCCGGCGGCATGTTCTTCAACGAGAACTGCAGGCAGCGCGACAGCACGGTAACCGGCAGCTTCTGCGGGTCGGTGGTGGCGAGGAGGAATTTGACGTGGGGCGGCGGCTCCTCCAGGGTCTTCAACAGGGCGTTGAAGGAGCTGGTGGAGAGCATGTGCACTTCGTCGATCAGGTAGACCTTGAAGCGCCCGCGACTTGGCGAGTACTGCACGTTGTCGAGCAACTCACGGGTGTCTTCGACCTTGGTGCGGCTGGCGGCGTCCACTTCGATCAGGTCGACGAAACGGCCCTCATCGATCTCCCGACACACCGAACAGGTGCCACAAGGCGTGGAGCTGATGCCGGTTTCACAGTTCAGGCACTTGGCGATGATTCGCGCGATGGTGGTCTTGCCCACGCCGCGAGTGCCGGTGAACAGATAGGCATGGTGCAGACGCTGGCTGTCCAGGGCGTTGATCAAGGCTTTGAGCACATGGGTCTGGCCGACCATTTCGCGGAACGAGCGCGGACGCCATTTACGTGCAAGAACCTGATAACTCATGGAAAACCGTCATATGAGGAAAGCAAAAGTGGGCTAATCCTAGCGGAGCAACCGGCAAATTGCATCCGCCACCCGCATATGTGGAGCTGCATAGCCCTGACTTGAGAAATAGTGCTGGTTATTTCTTGCACAAAGCATTACCATCCGCGCCGTTCGTACCACGCTGTAAGTCATTAAGGCCTTTGCGCCCCCTCGCTGGTTTCCCGGTTCAACGTCTAGCGCATCTCCGCGCTGCCGCCCTCCCCGATCCCATCTGCTGACTGATCAGGCCGACTCGCCGTTTATCGGCGCAGTTCCTCTGCCTGCCTCCGACGTACCGACCACGCCGAAGAACCGTAACAATGGAACTTTATCGTGCCAATCAAGCTCCGATCGGTTGACATGCTATGGCCGTTTTTCGACCAACCACATGGAGCTACACCACGCGCAACGAAGCGCACATGCTTTAAGGAATACCTAGAAAAATGAATGCTCAACATCAAATTCAGAAAGCCATCAGCACCCTGACTCACGCCTTCGCTCCGTTCGATTGCCGCATCCAGGCAACGCGCAAGGGCAGCTTCAGCTTTACCCTGGTCGACAAGACCGGTATCGCCCAGTACAGCCAGCGTCTCTACCCAGGCCAGTACAGCGACGAATCGCTGCAACAGGTGATTGAGCGTACCCGCCAGTCGCTCACTGCCTGAACTAAGTCGTCATCCTGAGGTCGAAGGTGACCAACCTCAGGATGGAGTAGGACATGGAACTCACCAATCAACAGCTCGTCGATCACCTGTTCAATCCGTTGCGTGCCAGCTTCAGCTCACCACGACCGGACGGCAGCATCATCCTCGCCCTGCTCGACGAGAGCGACAGCACTGTCTACAGCCGCGTCCTGGCCAAGCCACAGATCAACGACCAGAATGCCTTCGCCCAGAGCCTGGAAGAAATCCGCCTGGAACTCGCCGTACGCGCCGGCAATATCCCAGCCGATCTGCGCAAGACGCTCAAGGAACAGGACAGCGTGTTGAATTACCGAATCACCTGAGCCTGCAAACAGCCGAAAGCCCGCGCCCAAAGCGCGGGCTTTTTATTGCGCACAGCAAAAACCGCCAGATGGGCGCTGAAGATATTGATATAGAAGGATGCAAGGGCTTGGAAACTGGAGGTGGACCCTACCAGCCACACCCCGGCACACAATGTTCCCGCTGTGGCTGCTCCCTTCCGGGCCTGACCAGGTTAACGGGTAATCGTTGCGAGGGGACCGGCAGGGCCACCATAACGCTGCTCGCCATTGCGACGAGCCGCGCCATTGTAACGGCTAAACGTAAACTTACAACTGCTTCAAACACTTAGATACGCGAGACACTGACATCACACCCGGAAACGTCCCACCAGTTGGGCCAGCCTGTGGGACAGCTCGGACAGGTGTTGGCTGGCCCGCGTGCTCTGTTCGGAGGTCTGCGCCGCTTCGTTGGAGAGGTCGCGAATGTCGCTGATATTGCGCGCGATTTCCTCGGTAACACTGCTCTGTTCCTCGCAGGCGGTGGCGATCTGCGCAGCCATGTCGTTGATGCGCTGCACCGAATCACCGGTCACGCTCAGCGCCTGGTCCACACCGGCAGCCTGCTCCACGCTCTGCCGCGCCCGTGCGCTGCCTGAATGCGTGGCCTTGACCGCATTCTGCACACCAGCCTGCAGACGCTCGATCATCTGCTGGATGTCCTTGGTCGACTCCTGGGTACGCGCTGCCAGCGCTCGCACCTCATCGGCGACCACGGCAAAACCGCGGCCCTGCTCCCCTGCCCGCGCCGCCTCGATGGCCGCGTTGAGCGCCAGCAGGTTGGTCTGTTCGGCGATGCCCTTGATCACCGCCAGTACCGCGCCGATGTTGGCGGTTTCCTGCTCCAGGGTCTGGATGGTGTCGGATGCGCTTTCCACTTCCTGGGCCAGTTGGCGAATCGAATGAATGGTCGCGCCGACCACCTGGGCGCCTTCTCGCGACTGGACCTCGGCATGGCGCGCGGCATCGGCAGCATTCTGCGCATTGCGCGCCACCTCATGCACGGCCACGCTCATTTCGGTGGCCGCAGTGCTGACCTGATCGACCGCCGCGTGTTCGCTGCTGATCAAGCGGTCATTGGCGGCCGCCATGCCGGCAAGACTCTGCGCCGAGTCGGCCACCTCACCAGTCACGCGCCCGACCTCCTTGATCAACGGTTGCAACTTGTCGAGGAAACGGTTGAACGTATGACTGAGCTTGCCCAGTTCGTCCTTGGACATTACGTCCAGGCGCACACGCAGGTCACCGTCGCCATCGGCGATCTGTTCGATACGATGCAGCAGGCTGTGCAGCGGACGAGTTACCAGTAGCGGGAAGCCCACCACCAGCACCAGACACACCAGCAAGCCGATGGTGATGATCAGCCCCTGCTGCCAGACCAGCGCCTCACCGCGGGCAATGGCATCGGTGCCAACAGCATTGGCGGCGCTGTCTTCCAGTTCACCGAGCTTGTCGATGGCAGTGCGCGCCTCTTCGAATTGCGCCTCGCTATCGGCGAAACTCAACCGGCTGGCGCCATTGGGATCACTGCTGGCCAGCTCCAGCACGCGCAACGAGGTTGCCTTCCAGCGTTCAAAGCCACGGTCGAACTCGGCCACCAAGGCCAGTGCTTCGCTGCCTGGCTGCATCGCAGCGAACTTGTGCACGCGGTCATAGGCCTGCTGCAGGTTCTCGGCATGCGAGGCGCGTAATTGTGCCGCGTACGCACCGGAGTCTTCGTCGAGCAGGCTACGCTCAGCGACGAAGGCCTGGTAAAGATCGCGGTCGGCGTTGAGCAGCAGGCTGATGGCCGGCAGATGGCGATTGGTCAGCGTGGTACTGGATTCGGCGACCTGAGTGATACCGCGCACCCCCAAGGTGCCCATCGCTACCAGCAAGGCGGCCAGCAACAGAATGGGCAGGGCAATCTTCCAGCGGAACCCCAGATCGGCAAATGCGCGCAACATGATGGCACTCCAGCATTAGGCAAGTCTCAGTAGCTTAGTCGAGCCTTGCCAAGTCGCCGTCTGGCGGTGCAAAAATCCGGAAAACCTCTGGCGCTGAGCTAACCCTCTCCACTATTACCCGCGCCACTCGTCGCATCCCGCAGTTCGGCCATGATGAGCATTCCCGAGGCACGCGCACGCCACCTCAGGAGCAACCATGGCCAATTCGCATAGCCCCTTCCATCCGATCATCTACGTGCGTGGCTACGCCATGACCCCGGTGGAGATCGACCAGACCAGCGCCGACCCGTTCTGCGGTTTCAACCTCGGTTCTACCGTCTACCGCGCGGTGGCGGAAAAGACCCGCCAGTCACGCAAATTCGTCATCGAGTCGCCAGTGATCCGCCTGGCCACAGAATTCGACTATCAGGACGTATACGAAGACGGCTACGACATTCTCGACCCGGAATGGGCCGCCAATACCGACAACCGCCTGGGCAGCCGTTCGATCATTATCTATCGCTACTACGACGAGGCCTCACGGCTGCTGGGTCTCGGCAGCACACCGAGCCTGGAGGTATTCGCCAGCAAGCTTGGCGAGCTGATACTCAAGGTGCGCGAGCTGATCTGCGCCAACCCCAAGAACGGCATTAGCAAGACCGACTTTCGCTGCTACCTGGTGGCCCATTCGATGGGTGGCCTGGTCTGCCGTGGCCTGCTGCAAAACTCCAAGCTGGATCCGGGCGGCGCGGCTCAGTTGGTGGACAAGGTGTTCACCTACGCTACCCCGCACAACGGCATCGACCTGCTCGGCATCAACCCGCCGAGCTGGCTGAACCTGAGCGATATCAGCAATTTCAACCGCCAGCGCCTGGCGACCTTTCTGGATCTGGAAGCTGCCTACAAGCTCACCGAACGCGTCGACTGGCTGCCCGAGGCACGCTTTGCATCCAAACGCTTCTTCTGCATGGTTGGCACCAACCGCATGGACTACGAAGCAGGCCTGGGCCTGTCGCGCACTTTCGCCGGCCACGGCAGCGACGGCCTGGTGCGCATCGACAACGCGACCCTCTGCGGCCTGGACGCTAGCGGCAAACCGACAGCGCCCTGCGCCAAGGCCTTTACCTATCGAGCGCATTCCGGTTACTTCGGCATCGTCAACAGTGAGGAGGCTTACCAGAATCTCACGCGCTTTCTGTTCGGCGATGTACGTGTGGACATCTGGGCTGAAGTCGACGCAATCACTTTGCCCAAGGAGCTGCGCAAGTCTGAGAGCCAGGGGCAAACGGTCAACGCCCTGTACCAGTTCGAAGTGCTCGCCGCCCCCCGTGGCAAGCTCTGGTACCTGAGCCGGCGTACTGCCGAAGAGGATTCGGTGGCCTGTCTCGCCCATCAGCACTGGCTCAAGGCACCGCAGGAGAACGGCAAGCTGTTTCTTGGCAGCCTGTTTCTGGCTGATCGGGCGCGCGTGAACAGCAGGCGCAAGGGGCTGGCCTATACCTTGACCTTTAACGTGCGAGTGCCGGACTACGAAGTGGAGCGCAAGCTATGGGTCAACCAGCATTTCGAGGGCAGTTACCTGTTCCGCAACAGCCTGGTGCTGGAAATAACCCCGCCCAGCGACGACAGCGGCTGGCAGGTGAGCCACGCCTGGCAGAACCAGGGGGTGCACAGCGCCGACCATAAACTCGATGGCAACCTCCAGAACGATGGAAGCCTGGAGATCGAGGTGCCGTTTGACAGCGTCAGCGAACCCGGCATCAGCGGCAGGCTGCGTTTTTTGCTAGCACGCTGGAACCACCAGGACTGATGCGACACTAAGCCCTATCGGCAGTGCCCGTTGCGGCACTGCCGAATCATGTCTTTTATGTTAGCGTTCCCACGTTTTCGACTGCGCAGATCCATATCGGCAGCATCGAACCTCTCACCTGCAAACGGAGTTACATCATGGCAATCACCAAAGACCAACTGATCAGCGACCTGGCCGAGGCCGTATCCCTGCCCAAAGCCACTGTCCGCACCCTGATCGATCAGCTGGGCGAAATTGTCGGCGACGCACTGGAAAACGACGGTGAGATCACCCTGCCAGGCATCGGCAAGCTGAAAGTGAGCGAGCGCCCGGCACGCACCGGCCGTAACCCACAGACCGGCAAAGCCATCGAAATCGCTGCCAAGAAAGTGGTCAAGCTGGTACCTGCCAAGGCCCTGACCGACGGCCTGAACTGAGTGTTCGCCAGCCCAGGCGCAATGCCTGGGCTGGCTCTCCTGGCTACTCCACTACCTGCAGTTCGGTAACGATGTAACGGTTACCCCGCTGCTGCACTTGAAACTTCACCTTCTCTCCCGCTGAAACCCCTTCCAGTAGTTCCGGCTTCTCGACTTCGAACACCATGGTCATCGGCGGCATGCCAATACTGGCGATGGGGCCGTGGCGCAGGGTAATTTTCTGCGCGGCAGCGTCTACCTTGCGCACCTCGCCCTGGCTCAGGGGTGCGGGTTCGGCGGCCTGCAACGGCAGACTGAACAGGGCGGCCAGCGCCGCGATTAGCAATGGCTTCTTCATGTGTGTGTCCTCTCGTAGGTCAGTCGGCCAGCACCTGGATGGTGCCGACCATGCCGGCCTGGTAGTGGCCGGCGATCAGGCAGGCGAAATCGAATTCGCCGGCGCGGTTGAAGGTCCAGATCATCTCGCCGCTCTGCCCCGGCGCAACGTGAGCCATATAGGGTTCGTCGTGCTCCATACCGGGAAAACGCAGCATTGCCTCGGCATGCTCATCCAGGGTTTCGCGGGTGCCGATGACGAACTCGTGGAGGATCTTGCCGTCGTTGTGGTGGACGAAGCGGATGGTCTCGCCGAGCTTCACCTGCAGATGGTCCGGGGTGAAGCGCATCTGGTCGGTCATGCGGATCTCGATGGTGCGGTCGACCTCAACGTCATCGCCGGCGATGCCCCAGGGCTTCTGCTCCCTGATCGTTGCGGCGGCCTGATGGCCCTCGTGCGCCTCGCTGTGGGCCAGCGCTGCCGGGCTGCCGAGCAGCCCGATCAGGGTCAGAACCAGTAACTGTGCTGTTTTCATCTGTGAATCCTCGCTTGCTGTGGGGACCGGGCCGCGTGGCAGCCCGCCCCGTCAATGCCCGGCATGACCGCCCGGCTTGCGCACCTGCACTTCCACCGGCGCCTCGAGCGGCTGCTTGAGCGGCATCGACTGGCCGCCGCCGTCGTGCGAGCGGCTCGGGTTGGCCAGTGCGCCCTTCCACTCATAGGCCACCGTGCCGGCTGGGTGCTCGAACCAGCCCGGGTCGCGGTAGTCGCCAGCGGCCTGCTCCTTGCGCACCTTGAGCATGGTGAACATGCCGCCCATCTCCACCGAGCCGAACGGGCCGTCGCCGGTCATCATCGGCACGGTGTTGTCGGGTAGCGGCATCTGCATCTCCGCCATGTCGGCCATGCCGCGCTCGCCCATCACCATGTAGTCCGGCACCAGTTTGGCGATCTTGCGCGTCATGTCGCGATGATCGACGCCGACCAGGGTCGGCACGTCGTGGCCCATGGCGTTCATGCTGTGGTGGCTCTTGTGGCAGTGCAGCGCCCAGTCGCCCTCCTCGTCGGCGATGAACTCGAGCTGGCGCATCTGCCCCACCGCAACATCGGCGGTCACCTCCGGCCAGCGCGAGCCGACCGGGGTCGGCCCGCCGTCGGTGCCGGTGACCTCGAACTCGTGGCCGTGCAGGTGGATCGGGTGGTTGGTCATGGTCAGGTTGCCGACGCGCAGGCGCACCCGCTCGCCCTGGCGCGCCACCAGCGGGTCGATGCCGGGGAACACCCGGCTGTTGAAGGTCCACAGGTTGAAATCGAGCATCTCCATGATCTTCGGCGTGTAGGCGCCCGGCTCAATGTCGTAGGCGCTGAGCAGCAAGCAGTAGTCGCGGTCCACCTCGGCGATCAGCGGGTGGTGCTCCCTGGGGTGGGTGACCCAGAAGCCCATCATGCCCATGGCCATCTGCACCATCTCGTCGGCGTGCGGGTGGTACATGAAGGTGCCGGGACGGCGGGCGACAAACTCGTAGACGAAGGTCTTGCCAGAGGGAATCGCCGGCTGGGTCAGGCCCGTCACACCGTCCATGCCGTTGGGCAGGCGCTGGCCGTGCCAGTGGATGCTGGTGTGCTCGGGCAGCTTGTTGGTAACGAAGATGCGCACCCGGTCGCCCTCCACCACCTCGATAGTCGGCCCCGGCGACTGGCCGTTATAGCCCCACAGGTGGGCCTTGTAGCCGGGCGCCAGCTCGCGCACCACCGGCTAGGCGACCAGGTGAAACTCCTTGACGCCGTTGTTCATCCGCCACGGCAGGGTCCAGCCGTTGAGGGTGACCACCGGGTTGTAGGGCCGCCCGCTGCCCGGCTGCAGCGGCGGTTGGGTGTCGGCGCTGGCCTGCAGCACCGGCTCGGGCAGGGCCGCCATGGCCACCCGGCTGACCGCCGAAGTGGCCACCGCAGCGCCGATGGCGCCGGCCCCGAGAAAGAAATCGCGTCGTGAAACCATCTGGGAATGTCCTTGTTCAGTGGCCGGCGGCGGCCGGCTCGGCAGCAGCGGCAGGCGCCGCGCCGAGCGAGGGATTGGGGGCGCCCAACAGGGCCATGTCGAGGTCGGCGCGCGCCAGCCAGAAGTCGCGCTGCGCCTGAAGGTAGCCGTCCACCGCCTGCACCTGGCGGCGCGCATCGGCGAGCAGGTCGAAGGTGCTGATGAACATGCCGTTGTAGCGCAGCAGGTTCTCCTCGGCAATGCGCTGGCGCAGCGGCAGCACTTCGGCGCGATAGTGCTGCGCCAGCTCGAAGGCGTTACGGTAGGCGTGGTAGGCCTCGCGCACCTGCGAGCGGGCGTTGATCGCCGTCTCGGCAGCGCGGTTGAGCGCCTGGCGATACTGCGCCTCGGCCCGCGCCACCTTGGCCCCGCTCCAGTCGAACAGCGGCAGCTCGACGCTGATCTCGTAGCCGCGCAGGGTCGGCTCCTCATTGGAGCGGTTGTTGACCACGCCCAGCTCCAGCACGTTGATGAAGCGCGTGGTGCGGGTCAGGCCGAGGTTCTGCGCCAGGCGCTCGGCATCCAGACGCATGGCCTGGATGTCCTGGCGCTGGTTCATGGCCAGGCGCTCCACGTCCGGCAACTGGTCCGCGTTTTTCGGCAGCGCCGGCAGGCGTTCGGGCAGGCGGTAGCCCTGTTGCTCGCCCCACAGGCCGAGCAGACGGGTCAACTGCTCGCGGCTGCGCACCCGCGCCTGTTCGGCCTGCAGCAGGCCGATGCCGGCCTCGGCGTAGAAGTTCTGCTGTTCGGCCTGCTGCAACTTGCTGAAGTTACCCACTGCGGCCATGCGCCGGGCCAGCTCGGCGCCGGCTTCGGCGGCGGCCAACACCTGCCGCGCGTAGACCAGGCTCTCCTCTGCGGCGACCGCCTGGTACCAGGCCTTGCGCGTCTCGCTGGCAAGCTCGAACACCGCCAGGCTGGTCTGCCGCTGCAGCTGCTCGAAGCGCCGACCCTCCAGGCGCGAGGTCAGCGGCAGGGCGATCAGCCGCGCCAGATTCAGGTGCAGGCCACGCTCGTACTCGACCTCGCTGCCCTTTTCCAGACGGCCATAGGAGAAACCGGGATTGGGCAGGCGCCCGGCCTGCACCCGTTCGGCCTCGCCGATGCCCAGTTCGTCGAAAGACGCCTGCAGGCCGCGGTTGTTGAGCAGCGCCAGTTGCACCGCGGTATCCAGGCTCAGGGGTTCGGCCAACAGCTCGGCGACGCGCGCCTCGATCTGACTGCGCCCGGCCTCGTCGCGGGCCCACAGCAGTTGCTTGTCCAGCTGGCGCTCGGCGCTTTGCTGCACCGGTTCGAAGCCGCTGTCCTGGCTGAAGCCGGCGCATCCGGCCAGCAGCAGCGCGGCGCAGAGCAGTACGGCGGGTTTAATGGTGAGCATGGCCACCTCCCTCGACGGGCTCGGCGCCCTGCTCGGCCGGCTGCTCCGTAACTGCTCCATAAACCCCACCTACTGCTGATGTGGCGGGTCTGTCAGGATGCGCTCGCTGGCGAGCAACTCCACGGCAGCAGCGCTTCGTAATCCTCGACGCTACTGGCGGTCGGCAGGCGTTC
>Ga0308001_10000090_pt1 | contig 44616 bp, 30 predicted proteins | sample Neamet5_FD_203167 | JGI IMG/M metagenome (GOLD analysis project Ga0308001, IMG submission 203167) | Marine microbial communities from water near the shore, Antarctic Ocean - #5 | ecosystem: Environmental > Aquatic > Marine > Unclassified | place: Southern Ocean | collected 2014-06-04
ATTTATTGCTTTGCAATAAAATATGTGGTGCTTCACATTACAACATGCAAATGAAAATTATTGTTGAAACACCTGAAGAGTTTGAAAAATGGATAGCTAATCAGCAAACTTTTGCTCAGGTAATTCAGTAATTAATAAAATAAATAAAGGTTATGTCAACTAATAAAATAAATAAAGGTTATGTCAACAGCAGCACAAGTAAATGATGAGGATCATGGACATCATCACAAAGAGACTTTTGTAACGAAATATATTTTTAGTCAAGATCATAAGATGATCTCTAAGCAATATCTTATTACAGGTCTTTTTATGGGAATTATTGGAATTGCAATGTCTCTACTATTTAGATTGCAACTGGCTTGGCCAGAGCAGCCAATGGGTGTGATGCAAGTCCTGCTAGGCAAGTGGGCTCCTGACGGTATAATGGATCCTAACGTATACCTCGCATTGGTCACGATTCATGGAACCATAATGGTGTTTTTTGTTTTGACGGCAGGATTGAGTGGAACTTTTAGTAACCTCTTGATTCCACTCCAGATTGGAGCCAGAGATATGGCTTCTGGACTTTTAAATATGATTTCTTACTGGATGTTTTTTTTATCCAGTGTTATTATGGTTTGCTCTCTTTTTGTGGAAGCTGGACCTGCCGCTGCTGGTTGGACCATCTATCCTCCTCTGAGCGCCTTACCTCAAGCACAACCCGGATCTGGTTTAGGAATGACCCTTTGGTTGGTGTCTATGGCAATCTTTATTGCTTCCTCACTTCTGGGCTCATTAAATTATATCGTAACCGTCATTAACCTTAGAACAAAAGGAATGACTATGACGCGTTTGCCTTTAACAATTTGGGCGTTTTTTGTTACCGCAATTATTGGTGTGGTTTCATTCCCAGTATTGTTATCTGCGGCTTTATTATTAATAATGGACAGGAGCTTTGGCACCTCCTTCTTCTTGTCAGATATTTTTATTCAAGGAGAAGTTTTACATTATCAAGGAGGATCCCCAGTATTGTACGAACACTTGTTTTGGTTTCTTGGCCATCCGGAAGTATACATTGTATTACTCCCGGCACTTGGAATTACTTCTGAAGTAATTGCTACGAATGCTCGTAAACCAATATTTGGATATCGCGCGATGGTTGCTTCTATTTTAGCCATTGCATTCTTGTCTACTATTGTTTGGGGACACCATATGTTTATTTCAGGGATGAATCCGTTCTTAGGATCGGTATTTACATTTACAACTTTGCTTATCGCAATACCCTCGGCTGTTAAAGCCTTTAATTATATTACAACGTTGTGGAAAGGAAACCTTCAATTAAATCCGGCAATGCTCTTCTCAATTGGCTTAGTTTCTACCTTTATATCAGGAGGGCTTACAGGAATAATATTGGGAGATAGTACCCTTGACATAAATGTGCATGACACCTATTTCGTTGTAGCTCACTTCCATTTAGTGATGGGTATCTCAGCTTTATACGGACTTTTTGCAGGGGTTTATCATTGGTTCCCCAAAATGTTTGGTAAGATGATGAACAAGAACCTCGGTTATGTTCATTTCTGGGTGACAGCAGTTTGTGCTTATGGTGTCTTTTTACCAATGCACTTCATCGGTATGGCTGGACTACCTCGACGATATTATACTAATACCGCATTTCCTTACTTTGACGATTTGGCCAACATCAATGTGGTTATCACTGTCTTTGCCTTAGTCGCTGGAGCAGCACAATTGGTGTTCTTATATAACTTTATTCACAGCATGTTCTATGGAAAACCTGCAGAACAAAACCCTTGGAAATCTAATACACTCGAATGGACAGCTCCAGTCGAGCACATGCATGGGAACTGGCCAGGAGAAATTCCTCACGTACACCGATGGGCATACGACTATTCTAAGCCAGGGCATGAAGCAGATTTTGTTCCCCAAAATATTTCTTTAAAAGAAGATGAAGAAGAATTACAGCATTAATCATAAATATTTACTCATAATCAAAAAGAGATCCTCCATAGGATCTCTTTTTGATTTTAAATTACTAATCCATAATTATTAGACTTGAATAATCAGGAGTACTAATCACTTTTGTCATTTCTATTTGGTTTGGGGAGAAGTAAGGAATTCCCAACTCAAGCCCATGTTATCGAATATTAGATTGTTACCATATATAAACTCTTGTCAACCAATTTTCAAAGAGGTAGTAGGTGATATTTTATAATTTTCCCAAGCTTGATGTAGCCCAATTCATTTCTTATCCCTGGCATCAAGTTTGAGTAAATCTCTATTCACACGGATGCTTAGAAAAACTCATATATAAATGAAAATTTTCCGATTTTAAGTCTAGATTCAAACGAGTTTTTGATAAATAAAAGTAGCTGTTTTAACCTCTTCTGGGAAAGGTTGTTTGTATCCATGAAGCAGCTTGTTGCAAAAATCATATCAAAACTATCCACTTATTTTAAAACGTAGACAAATGGCTATGTTGGCGAAAGTTGAGAAGAGAAGATTTGTCCAATATGATCGGTATCGCTCCGGAATCATTAATCTGAACACTTTCCTTTTTTCAGGAACAAGTATGGATAGAGTTAAAGAAATAAAAATAAAAATAATCAATTCTAAAAAACTTGAACAGCTTTCAGAAGGTCACTTCGCTTTAGGAAGTGTAAATTCTCTAGAATCGACTATCTTTGGAAGGATGAACGAAAACTTAGATCCAACTGACCAAAATTTTTCTGAACAACAACAGGACGTTGACAGAGCTTTACGTCCTATAAGTTTTGATGATTTTGCGGGTCAAGAAACAATATTGGAAAACCTTAAGGTTTTTGTCGCTGCTGCAAATCAGCGTGAGGAAGCACTAGATCACACCCTGTTTCATGGACCTCCAGGTTTAGGGAAAACAACTTTGGCCTATATTCTTGCCAGCGAGCTAGAAGCGGGAATTAAGATGACCTCAGGGCCTGTTTTGGACAAGCCAGGAGATTTAGCAGGTTTACTAACCAACCTTGAGCCCCGTGACATACTATTCATTGACGAAATACATCGTCTGAGTCCTATTGTAGAGGAATACCTTTATTCGGCGATGGAGGATTATAAAATTGATATTATGATCGAAACGGGTCCCAATGCCCGTTCCGTTCAGATTAATCTAAACCCCTTTACTCTGGTCGGTGCTACGACTCGCTCTGGACTGCTTACCGCACCGATGCGTGCTCGATTTGGCATCACTTTTAGATTAGAGTACTATAACACTGAATTGCTTTCTACTATTGTAGAAAGAAGTTCGAAAATACTTAAAGTTCCTATTTCTCCAGATGCAACTGTTGAGATTGCGGGGAGAAGCCGAGGAACTCCTAGGATTGCGAATGGATTACTCAGAAGGGTAAGAGACTTTGCACAAATTAAAAGTGACGGTTCAATAGAAATGAAAATCACCAAGTATGCCTTGGAGGCGCTAAATGTTGATGCCCACGGTCTAGACGATATGGACAATAAAATTCTAACCACACTAATAGATAAATTTAAGGGAGGCCCTGTTGGAATAACCACTCTTGCTACTGCAGTTTCAGAAAATGGAGAAACGATTGAGGAGGTTTATGAACCTTTCTTAATTCAGCAAGGATTTCTTGTCCGAACCCCAAGAGGAAGAGAAGTAACTGAACGAGCTTATATCCATCTTGGACGCGCAAAAAATAATCAGAGTGGATTGTTTTAAGTAAAAATCATTTAAATTACAATTTACCAAACTCATTAGAACAGTAAATCTTCTTTACGTTAAATGATTCAAAAATCTAAATACTCTTTAGCAATAAAAGCAGAAGCTAAACGCTTGGGTTTTCTTTCATGTGGAATTTCAAAAGCTGAATTTTTAGAAGAAGAAGCCCCTCGGTTTGAGGCATGGCTTAAGGCCGAAAGAAATGGTAAAATGGGTTATATGGAAAACCATTTTGACAAGCGCCTCGATCCTCGTCTTTTGGTTCCAGGAGCTAAAAGTATGATCTCTGTTTTGCTAAACTATTATTCTGAAGAGCAACAACCTGAAGATGCTCCAAAAGTTTCTAAATATGCCTATGGTGCAGACTACCACTTTGTGATTAAGGACAAGCTTAAGGAACTTTTTAAATTCATCCACCAAGAAATAGGAGAGGTCAATGGAAGGGTTTTTGTGGATTCAGCACCGGTCATGGATCGGGCTTGGGCCGAAAAAAGCGGTTTGGGGTGGATCGGAAAAAACACTAATTTGATTTCACAAAAAGTAGGTTCTTATTTTTTTATTGCAGAAATGATTCTGGACTTGGACTTGGAATATGATCTTCCCACCTCAGACCATTGTGGCACCTGCACCGCCTGTATCGATGCCTGTCCAACAGATGCAATTGTAGCACCTTATCAACTCGATGCGACAAAATGTATTTCTTATTTAACCATCGAATTAAAGGATCAGTTACCTACTGATTTTCAAGGAAAAACAGATAACTGGGCTTTTGGGTGTGATGTGTGTCAAGACGTATGCCCATGGAATCGCTTTTCTAAACAACACAACGAACCCTTGTTTAACACCAAGCCTGAAATATTAAACTATTCCAAAAAAGACTGGGAGGAATTGACCTCAGAAACTTTTAATATGATTTTTAAAAACAGTGCGATAAGCAGAACAAAGTATGAGGGATTAAAAAGGAATATTGATTTTTTAAAACAATAAGGTCAAAATAAGTTTTACTAAATTTAATCTTTCTTAACCTCAAGTAATTTTATTATGAAAACCACAAATCTATTATTAACACTTTTATTTCTTAATATAACTTTTGTTGGTTGTGAAAATAAATACTCTTCAATAGAAATAAAAGCTAATGATTTTCACGATGCCCAAGACCAACTCACTTCGGTTATGGTGCATGATATCTTTTCTCCTCCTGTAGCCAGTCGGGTTTACGTCTATTCTAACATTGTTGCTCACGAAATATTGGCACAGGACAAACAGAATAATTATAAGAGCTTAAAGGGAATGCTTAGAGATTTTAAAGGAATTTCAAAATCAAAAGATACACTTGTGAATCATAAGCTAGCAGCTCTAATTGCATTTTTAGAGGTTGGAAAAAGACTTATATTTTCTCAGCTAACGATTACTGAATATGAAGAGCAATTATTTTCTAATTGGGAAAAAATAAATCCGAAAGTCTATTTAGCTTCTAAGATTTATGCAGAAAAAGTGTCAGATGAAATCAGTTTGTGGTATAAATCTGATAACTATAATGAATCAAGGACTTACCCAAAATTTACGATAGATTATGACAGCCCATCTCGTTGGCAACCCACCCCTCCAGATTATATGGACGGAATTGAGCCTCATTGGAGTAAAATCAGACCTTTTGTGATTGAAAGTGCTTTACAATTTCAACCAGAACCGCCACCTGCTTTCTCAATGCATCCAGACTCTGAGTTTTACAAAGAACTTCACGAAGTTTACAAAATTGTAAAAGAAATTCAAAACAACGAGGACGAGGACGAGCGAAAGGAAATCGCAAAATTTTGGGATTGTAACCCCTATGTTTCAACCCATAAAGGACATGTGATGTTCGCTTTAAAAAAAATAAGTCCCGGAGCACACTGGATTGGAATTACAAAGATTGTTTCCAGAAATTTAAATGCGGATGTTTATAGAACAGTAGCTGCTTACGCCAAAACTTCTGTTGCAATTGCAGATGCATTCATCAGTTGTTGGGATGAAAAATACAGAAGTAATTTAATACGTCCAGAAACATTAATCAATCAGACAATTGACGAAAACTGGTATCCTGTCCTTCAAACGCCTCCTTTCCCTGAATACACAAGTGGTCACTCCGTAGTTTCGGGTGCAGCTTCGGTTGCTTTGACGGATTTTTTTGGAGATAATATTTCTTTTGAGGACGACACTGAATTGGTTTACGATCTTCCAATAAGAAGCTTTAAATCGTTCAATCATGCGGCTGAAGAAGCTGCAATTAGTAGGTTATACGGTGGGATCCATTACAGAAAAGCGATAGTGGAAGGATTAAAACAAGGCAGGAAACTTGGAAATTTTATAAGTAAAAAATTAGCCATAGAACCCAATTAATTCTCAAGAAGGACATCTAATATTTTCCCTCTTATTCCAAGACTATAGATCGCTTTTTGTGATCTCGTTGGAAAAACACGATTAGAAAGGAAGATTATAAAACTATTGTGAGTCGGATTGATCCAAACAAATGTTCCTGTAAACCCACTGTGACCATAACTTTCAGGGGAACAAATTTCAGAGGGATAAGGTAAAGAGTCAGAGTCTAAGCTGGGTTTGTCAAAGCCCAATCCACGTCGGTTTTCAGATGCTGGATAAGCCCGTGAGTTAAACAATTCTATTGTCTCAGCTTTTAAATATTCCTTACCCTTATATGTTCCTTTATTCAAAAGCATTTGAAGGATTTTTGAAAGAGACATTGCATCAGAAAAAAGCCCTGCATTTCCAGAAATCCCACCCATAAGCCCTGCTGCTTCGTCATGTACCCATCCTTTTACAAGAGTTTTTCTAAACAAGGAATCTTTTTCAGTAGGAACGATTTCTTCCTGTTTAAATTTAAGACTTGGGTTGAAAGTAAGCCTCTTGGCTTCCATGGGCTGGTAGAAATGAGTGTCTAAAAATGCATCAAAAGAGATACCACTCAGGTTTTTGACCAATTCAGGCAACAAGAAAAACCATAAACCAGAATAGCGATATTTTCCAATATTTTCTACTGGAGTTTTTTTAATCCTTCGCATGATTTTCCTTTGGTAGTTTTTAAAAATATAGAGGGAATCACTTAATGTATATGGGTAGCGATTACTTTTTTTATTTGAAAGCGTTCTGGATTTAAACTCCCCATTTTTTCTAAAAACCGTATTTTGATGAGTTATGTAAGGCGACCATCCCGCTTGATGCGACAACACTTCTCTAAAAGTTGTATTTTTTTTATTACTCCTTTTTGTAAGAGGCATATATTCAGATACCCTTTGATCCAAACCGATACCGTACAACTCATAGAGTTTCATAAAAGCCAATGTGCTTCCAATGATTTTTGTAACAGAAGCCAAATCATACAAATTGTTTTTACGTACAGGAGTGATCGAGTCATAGGTGTGAAACCCATAGGCTTTAAATAATTTTATGTGATCATCTTTAAAAAGCAAAACTTGTGCACCAGGAAAAGCTTTTTCTCGGATACCCATCTTAATGATCGAATCTACTTTTGCTCCAAGTAATTCTTCTGAGGAATTTTTTTGTAAATTTTGCCCATTTAAAAGTTGCGTAAAAATCAAATTGAAAATTAAAAACGAAATTGAAATTGTTTTTTTCATGTTTAAAACAATTTATTCTACTTCAACAATCATTTCTATTTCTACAGCAATATTAAAAGGAAGCGAAGCCATTCCAACTGCTGCACGAGCATGTTTTCCTCGGTCTCCAAAGACTTCAACCATCAAATCCGAATAACCATTAATAACTTTTGGATGGTCATTAAAATCAGAGGAGGCATTAACCATCCCCAGAACTTTGACAATTCTTTTGACCTTACTCAAGTCACCTATGGCGGATTTTAAAATAGCAATTTGATTGATTCCAGTTAGTCGCGCAGCTTCATAACCCTCTTCAATGGTTAGATTCTCCCCTAATTTTCCGGTTATGAATTTGCCGTCACTTTTTAATGGACCGTTGCCCGATAGATAAAGAAGGTTGTCCACTTTTACAGCATTTACAAAATTTGCAACAGGAGCAGCCGGACTTGGCAAATTAATGCCAAGCTCTTTTAATCTTGCGTCTGGATTAAAAACCTCTTTCGCTTCAGAATTAGAAGGCGTTTCTTTTTGAACAGGATTGCTACACGACAATAGAAATAAATTGAAAAATAGAACTCCAAAAATTAATTTTTTATTCATAATTCTAAGTTGCTGAAAAAAGGATTTCACTGACTCTTTTCGCAACAATGCGTTCTTGTCCGGGAACCATCATCCAAGTGGTAATTCCAACGGTACTGTTATCTCCAACAGTTTGGATCGAAGGGTGTCCGTTTTTTAGTTGATCACGAACGTCACTTGGTGTTATTTTAACCAAACTTTGATCCCATCGAATTCTTAAACTTGGAACATGGTTGGCATATTTAGGAACATGAACCTCAGTTTCCACTCCTTTAATTTCCAATGCCCTGTCACTAATTAACTTTATTTGAGCTTCCCACATTGCCCATTCGGCTTTATGATCTTTTTGCAAATACAATTCAAGAGCAACAAGCATGCCAAGGACTTCTTCCTTATTCACTTTCATCCCTCTTCCAATGGTTTCACCTCTTGGGGGGGTGTGCATTCTGGCAGCCTCAATATATTTTCTTTTTCCTAAAAGTAAACCAGCACTTTGTGGCCCACGAATTCCTTTTCCTCCTGAAAAGGAAACCAAATCAAATCCCATTTTAGTAAATTTAAATAGGTTTTCAACAGGAGGCACATCGGCAGCACAATCTATAAAAGTGGGTATATTATGTTTTTTACCAAGTGCAATAAATTCTTCCCATTTGATTGCTCCTTGATCCGTATGCGCATTAAGAAACCAAAGCATAGCTGTGTTTTTATTAATTGCTTTTTCTAAATCTCTAGTAGTTTTTACTTTAACTACCCTTGCACCGACGTTTGTAAGCGCTTGAGCATATCCAATTGTATGGGATTCTTGAATAATCACTTCATTTTTCATGCCCTTTGTATTGGGAAGTTGTTTGACTTTTTCAGGATCCATTCCGGTAAGAATTCCCGCCATTCCGATACTCATGGCGCCAAAACAACCAGAGGATACTGTAGCGTATTCACACTCTAATAATTCAGCAATTCTTTCTCCTACCTTGTCTTGTAAGTCATCGAGATTTACATATTCAGTGGTGCCATAACTTATGGCGTCAGTGACCTCTTTGGGCATTAACGATCCGGTCATGGAAGTATAAGTTCCTGCGGCATTAATAAAGGTTCTTAGTCCTAATTCTTTAAAGAAATCTCTTCGAACACTTGAAACGATCGCTGCAGAACTCGGATTTGCCGATAGTGAATTAGCACCCAAAAAACTTCCTATAAAAGGAAGGGTTGCTAATGATTTTAATGCTTTTCTTCTGTTAATCATGATTATTGATTTTAAATTAATCTACTGCTGCGATGCAGTCCATTTCTACTAACGAGTTTCCTGGAACACCGCCATAGGTTGCAACAGTTGTTCTTACCGGAGGGTTTTCCCCAAAACGACCTCTGAAAATTTCATTCATTCCTTTGTAGTCTGCCAAATCAGCTAGGTAAACATTTACTTTAAGCACCTGCTCCATCGAAGACCCATTACTTTCTAATCCTTTTTGAAGCTCTTTCAATACATGGTCAGTATGTGATTTGATATCACCATCGAAATGAGCACCTTTTCCTGCTATATAAAGAGTGTTTCCATGCCTTACTGCTCCAGAAAATAACGGAATGTCTTGATCACTAACGACTTCGCCTAATACTTTCTTTTCAGTTTTATGTGCAGCTGCTTTTACAGTTCCAACACCAAGCAGGGCTGCAAAACCCATTCCTATTTTCTTCAGTGAAGATCTTCTTTGTTCATTGTGTTCCATTTTTTCTTTTTTTATTTGTTAAACTGATATTACCACATTCTTTTTTTAATCAACTCTTGTATTTGATCTTTTGGAACAGGAAGTTCGTCCATATGATCCCTAACCCATTTAGAAAAATCTTTTTCAATTTCATCAGACCATTTGTTGTCTATCTGTCCTGGAGTATACTTCCCTTCTTTAAGACGCGAGATACCAAATAAATCTCTAAGTCTAACTACTTCGGAGGTGATTACTACTTGCTCAGCCAAATGAGCAGGTATGAAAATTACGCCTTCTTTTTTTGCGAGTACTACGTCTCCGGGCATGACACTTGCGGCTCCAATTCTGATGGGTTCATTGATGCTGTATAACATCACTTCGGTTAGAAACGAAGGGTGCCAACCTCTCACAAAGGCATTGAATCCTTCGATTTGAGAAAGCCCTTCCATGTCTCTGCTGGAAGCATCAAAGACGACACCCGTTTTAGTTTTTGCATAAATTGAATTCCCTAAATTGTCTCCAATTAAAGTTCCATCCACTATTTTACCAAAACCATCGGCGACATAGACGTCGTTTTCTACTAAACGATCAATCGGCCATGAATTTGTATTTCCAATCTCTCCTTCTTTGAGTCCTTTTTCTTTGATTTGGTTTGCTATATCGGGACGATTGGGCATGTACTGAACGGTTATTGCTCTTCCAACAAAGGTGACATCATTGTGGAGTGGTTGCCATCCGCCATCAAACTGATTGTGATAGCCTTCATTCCTTAAAACTCCCCAAGCTTCTTCAATACTAACTTTTTTCATGCGCATAAGTACATCAGTAGCAACCTTAGGTCTCCCATCTTCAAAACGTTCTCCTTCCCACTTGTGGGTTAAAAATTTCATTTCCTCGATACTCAAGTTTTGAGCAAATGCTAAAGAAAAATAAATTGAAGCGATAAAAACGAAAGAGAATTGAATTAGTTTTTTAAACATGTTTTTTTTATTTTTTAGTTATTTTTTCTTTAGGGTCTTTGTCTCTCCACCAAGTGGCCAATGAGGAACCGGAAATATTCATCCAAGGTCCAAAAACGGCTGGGGCGAGTCCTACGGTTGATACTTTACCCATTTCCAGTGCAATTCCTGATGCCAACCCTCCGTTTTGCATCCCGACTTCTAGGGCGATGGTTCGGCAGTCTTGCTCTTTCATTTTTAGCAGACGACAACTCCAATAGCCAAGCAAATACCCCATCAAATTATGGATAATTGCAGCGACAACTAGCAACAGACCAATGGACAATAGAGAATCTCTTCCTGCAGCGGTTATAATCATTATTATTAAAGCGATTGCACTCATCGAAACAATTGGCATGGCTTTGTCTAACCATTTTGCTTTTCCGTGGAAAAAATGATTGAAAAGCAATCCCAAAACAACGGGAAGAATCACCATTTTAAAAATACTAAGCATCATTGCGTAAAAATCAATAGGGACAAAAGACCCAGCCAAATACTTCATCAATAGGGGCGTCATGAAAGGAGCGATTACAGTGGCCACTGCAGTTAAAGTCACCGAAAGCGCAACGTTTGCTTTGGCCAAATAGGCCATGACATTCGAAGCCAACCCGCTTGGAGAGGATCCTATTAACACAACTCCCGCAGCTATTTCTGGGGGAAAACTGAAAAGGGTTGCAAGTCCAAATCCTAATACAGGCATAATGCTGAACTGACAGACCAAACCGATCAAAACTCCTTTGGGCATTTTAATAACACCGTAAAAATCATTAAAACTCATGGCTGTTCCCATGCCAAACATTATTATTTGAAGTAGTGGAACAATGAGTTTTTTAAATTGAAAATCACCAATTTGAACTAAGGATTGAGGATAGTACATCGAAAGACTAACAGCAGCAAAAATTAAAACTGTAAATGAAAATCCCTTCCATTTTTTTGTACTTCTCATCCCCAATGCCAAAAGTAATAATGAGAGAATCAAGAAGGGTCCAGCAGTTTCGGTTTTCCCATTTAAAATCAAAATTAGAGTCACCAAAAACGATGCGCCTGACAGTGTAAATAAATATTTAAAAAGTTGTTTCATTATTGCTTCCAGCTTTCGCTTGCTAAGCCGTTAAGGTCATAAACGACGTTGCCTTCTCTCAGGGTAAGTTCACATTCTAATTTTTGATTTCCCTTCATTCTCTTTCCTTGTGTATCAATAAATCCAAAATCTCCCTCTCTGAGATTTAAAAGTGTTACATCAGCCACCGCACCAACAGACAAATGTCCTAAGTCTGTTCTCTTGATGTATTTAGCCGGATCCCATGTGGTAATTTGAATTACTTCTTGAGTGGAAAGCCCCATGTTTAAAAATTTGGACATAATATTAACGATGTCTTTCATTCCGCCATTCATGCTTCCCGTATGAAGATCTGTACTTATAGAATTTGGTTTTAAACCTTGTTTAACGGCGGGTATGGCCTGCTCAAAAAGAAAACTTCCACCACCATGACCAACGTCAAAAACAATTCCTTTTTTTTGTGCTTCAAAAACATAATCCCTCACTTTTCCGTTTTCATCCACAATCGGAGTTCTTCCATTCACATGGGCGTAAGCGTGAGTAAAAATATCACCAGGCCTTAATTTTTCTAATAATAATTTTTTTAAGGGTAGCTCTGGTTCGCTTCCTCCAAAATCAATTATTACAGGAAGGCCCGCAATTTCTCCAGCTTCAACGACCTTATCCGTTGGTGTCCAGTCAAAACCATGATAATGGGCCAATTTAAACCCAACAATATGATCAGGGTATTGCCGCGCGACCATGGCAGCAAGTTTAGGATCCATGTCCACAATATTTTGTTCAAAAGGCCCACCGCTCATTCCTGATCCAACAATATTGAGAAAGGATAAAACCCTGGTTTTTGACCGATCAATTACTTGTTCTTTAAAAGTTTTAAAGTTACGCCAACCTGCATCTCCACAATCAACAAGGGTGGTTACTCCGACTCTGAAAGTAAATCCGTCGGGAGGTAAGGAAGCAAAACTGTTACTTAAATACCTGTCAGGAATGGTTCCGTGGAAATTGTGACTGTGAATGTCGATCAGTCCCGGACTCACCACAAGGCCTTTGGCATTAATAACTTTTTTAGCAAGTTTAACAGAAATGTTTTTTTCTACAGCGGCTATTTTTCCTTGACTGATGGCCACATCCATAACTTGATCAATATTATTTTTTGAGTCAATTAAATGTCCACTCTTAATCAACAAATCATAGGATTGCCCTTTTAATAGACTGTAAAACAGGAATGGACTAATTAATAGAATGAGTTTAATTTTTTTCATAATTTATATTTTCTTTTCTAATTTTTTCGACTTCTTCAGCAGTCACATTACTTGACTTATTTCCAAAACTTGTTCTAATATAGGATAAAACATCTGCAATTTGATCATCACTTAAAAATGAATGTTGTGGCATCAGTCCGTCATAGGACTCTCCATTGACTTCAATAGGACCCTCCATTCCATTTAATATTAATTTAACTAATCGTTCTTTATCACCTGTCACCCAGTCAGTCCCTCCTAGAGGAGGAAACCTTCCAGAACTGCCCATTCCATTGCTTTGGTGACAAGCAATACAGTATTGGTTGTATGTTTTCTGTCCTATTTTTGAATCTTCTGGTTCAATTCGATCTTTTACGATATCTGGCGTTCGGATGTGACTCATAGACTTTCTTTCTTCCATTGCGACCAATTCTCTTTCACCAAAATTTTCTCGATCACCCTTAAATTCAACCCTCCATATTTTACCTTTTTCGGTTTCAGACAAATACATTGTTCCGTCAGGAGCGAAAGCAATTCCCATTGGTCGATACATCGCATCACGCGTATTGACAATTGGGTCAATCTTTGCAAAACCGTCTGCAAAAATTTCATATTCACCACAAGGCTTTCCATCCTTAAAAGGAACAAACCCAATAAAATAACTCGATTGAGGGTAGGGAGAACGATTTGTAGAGCCATGGAAACCAATAAAAGCTCCGTTTTTATACCTTTCAGGAAAAGCATCTCCTTCGTAAAAGATTAAGTCATTGGGCGCCCAATGTCCAGGAAATCCGATAACAGGGTCTTTGTAATCAGCACAACGACCAATTATGTTTCCATCTCCCCCATATTCGGGAGCCAATACTTTTTTTCCTTGCATTTGATCGTAATAACAATATGGCCACCCGAAGTTATCTCCTTTTTCAATCTTCACAAATTCTTCAGAGGGAAGTAATGCACTTTCCCATTGACTGAAATGATTTGGAAACAGTCGTGTTAGATCATCCCTCCCATGTACAACTGAATAAAGGTGATTGTCCTCATTGTTCCAGTCCAAAGCAACGATACTTCTCAAGCCACTTGCATACTTCTCTCCATCATGTTGCGTTTGTCCAATTTTTTCAGCATCAAAACGCCAAATACCACCGTGATCTTTGAGTAATGGGCAAGGGTCTTGACCCGGAGCCATCGGGGTTCTTTTTGGATTTTGACAAGCGTTGTTTGGCGCTCCAAAAGGAACATAAATATTCCCATCATTATCAAATGCAATTGGCTTTCCGATATGTTCGTGAGATCCATGGGCATGATCATCATGCACGATGATCTCCGCATCCCCAGTAGGAACGAGCTTATCTGGATCTAATTTATATCTATAAACAGTTAGTTGTGAACTAAAATAAAGATAGCCCTTGTAAATTCTAGCAGCAGTAGAGTAACTTCCTCTTTGGGGGATGTGGTAACTGCCAAACTTTACAAGAGAATCAACGACCCCATCTTTGTTAGCATCTCTAATTGCAGCGAGAACTCCTGCTTCACTCGATCTTTTGAATTTGACATACAAATCACCGTTATCGTTAACGGTCATGTGTCTGACTGTTTCCGCTATGCTGTCTACATAAACGGTCGAAACAAATCCCTCTGGAAGAAAAAGTTCCCCCTTGTTACCTTTTTTCTGACAACCGAATAAAGTTATAAATAACACCACTACAGGCACCATCCAAATTGTTTTATAAAAACTCATGTTCATCTTCAATTATATATTTTTTATTTAAAATCTAAAGTTCCAAAAAACTCAGGGCGATGAAAATCAGGATTTTCAGTTTTCACAGGATTCCAACTTAAATAATGTGGCTTAGTGGTGTCGTCACCACATTTATAAAAGTTTGCGTTTGCGATTAGGTTGGAAAAGTTAAACCCTTCATTGTAGGTAAAAATAGAAGCGGGAATTACAACCACCATTTCCCATTCAAATTTTCCCGATTTTTCTTCAAAAGGTTCGTCTCCCAATGTCGACCAGGTTTTGATTTCTTTGATTATTTTTTCTTTAGGGATAAAAGTTCGAGTGCTACGAGCTGGGCCATATGCCAAATGAGTCGTTCCGATACAATTAAACTCAAAATTATAATAGTTGCCATCTCTCATAGGGTCAATGAAAAACTCAACACAACTGTCGCGGTGGGTGGCGCTATTGGGTTCAGATCGTTTGGCCAAAGGATGATTTTCTTTAACATAAAACTTAATGAACAACAAACTATCGTCATGTGCAATTCTAAAATCTACCTCCGGCTGATAAGGAAACTTGTCCCATTCGAGCCAATTGATAGTGTTTAGAGCGGTCTGTTTTTCTATAGCAGTTGAAATGCTTTCAAAGCTTAAAGTATCTTTTACAAAGACCTTGGAAACTTCAAGCGCTTTTGTTTTTAAATTCATATTTGAACAACCAATAAGAAAAATAGAAATAGTTATTGATAAAAATTTTGATTTCATATATTGATAAAACTAACGTAATTTTAAGAAAAAAATTAATTCTATTCAATGAAAAATAACATTTTTAAATTTTTGGTAGGTTTAACCTTGATCTCAAACTGTTCTTGTACAGATTCTGAAGCGCTATATCAAGCGATTGATTTTGTTTTTGTAGGGGAATATACTCAGGGTCTTGAAGGACCAGCGGTTGACCAAAATGGAAACCTCTATTTCGTAAACCCGACGCATTCAGGTTCTGTAGGGAAAATTGACATTGAAGGGAAATTCGATTTATTCATTGAGCATTTACCAGAAGGAAGCACCGCAAATGGCATTAGGTTTGGCGAAGATCAAGAAATGTTTTTAGCAGATTATACTGGACACAATGTTTTAAGAGTTGATCTAGAAACAAAAGTAGTAACTGTTTTTGCTCATGATTCTTTGTTAAACCAGCCGAATGATTTGGCGATTTGTTGTGATAATCGAATGTATGCTTCTGATCCAGATTGGAAAAGCAGTACCGGAAATATATGGAAAGTTGAAAATGGAGTTTTTGAATTATTAGAAGGTAACATGGGGACGACCAATGGAATTGAAGTCAGTCCTGACGAAAAAACACTTTACGTTAATGAAAGTGTTCAAAGAAAAGTTTGGGCATTCGAAATTGATAATCAAGGCAATATTTCAAATAAAAAGCTTTTTCATCAGTTTGAAGATTTTGGCATGGATGGTATGCGATGTGATCAAAATGGCAACCTTTATATAACTCGTCACGGGAAAGGAACTGTCGTCAAGTTATCTCCAAAAGGAGCGCTTCTCAAAGAAATACAGCTCAAGGGTAAAAAACCTTCCAACATCGCCTTTGGAGGATTTGATGGAAGAACAGCCTACATTACTTTACAAGACAGGGGTTTTCTAGAATCTTTTAGAGTAGAAGTTCCAGGAAGGGCGTTTAAGGAAAATTAATACTCAAAAAAAGAGACTATATTTTTGACAAAATTTTTATTCCACTTAAGATTTTTGTTTTCAAAGTAAAACTTGATTAATTCCTTGGTTACTTTATGATCTCCATTTTTGGATTCGATTAACTGTTCGATGAAATTCATTGCGGCTTCTTTCCCCTCAATTTCCTGCAGCGCATAAATCCCTAATAAATGTTGCTTGGAGATTTTGAACAAATGTTTTTTAGAATATTCAGCAATTTCAGTAAGTTCTGATTTTGCAAAAGCCTCTTTAATTTGATTAATATAAGTAAACGCCATAAGGAAACGCTGAATTCTTTCCTCAGGATCGAATGGTTTTCCAGCGCCTAAATGTTCAGGCCAAAGCAATGATGCTTTTAGTCTTTCTAATGCTTTTTCATTATTATTAATCATTAGATTTTGTGATGCGGATCCAATATAAGCTTTGGTGAAGATTTTCCTCCCTTCAGTTGAATGCTCGTATGGTAATATCTTTAAGTCTTTGAGAAGGTCAATGCTTTTTTCAAATTTTCCAGAGGCATTGAGAATCTTGGCTAAAAGCATTCCAGCAAAATAATTCTCTATATTATTTTTAAATGTTCGACTGATTATTTTTTCGGCCTCAGCAAAATCTCCTTTACTATATCTATCCTCTGCCAAGGAGTAAGCATACCTCCAGTTTTTAGGTTCTTTAGCATAGGCGTTTTCTAAATCATTAACATAAAAAGTTATTTTTTGCTCCTTAAAAAAGGTTCCTCTAATGTAATAAAACAGAGGGTTGTCAGGAGCCTCCCCTAACTCTTTAAATAACTTGACGCCTTCCTGGATTTGATTCAGACCAATTAGGTTCAATCCCAGAAGATATTTTGATTTCCAGGAAGTGTTGTTTTTTACAACCCAACGCATTAAATCAACAGTTTCATTTCTATAGGGAAAAATAAAAGCGATGGATTGATTCATGATGTTAGACAAAGAAGAAGTGTCATTAGACAGAAATGACATCCAAAGTTCATTTAGCATGTGCTTAGGCCCAGTTTTTAAGACATTGATTGCTTCTGAGTCCATCCCCCGATTATGATAGAAAAGCGCCAGCTCTAAAAAAGTTTGATGGGGAAACTCAGAACGGTGGGAATTTTTCACCACCTCAGTAGAATTTTTTCCTAATAAATACCTTTCAAATGAAATCAGATGATGAAGTGGATCCAGCACTTCAAGTTCATTTAAGGTACTCATAGCGTTTTCAGATTCTCCGAGCTTTCTCTGGATGATTGCTTTTTGAGCAAGTGCATTTACATTGTCTTGATTGTATTTGAGAGCAATTTTATTGTAATGCATGGCATCCATAAAGCTTTGTTCTACAATTAAGATCTGAGCCAGTATTGCATTTGATGCAGAGCGATATTTTATTGATCTTGCAGCCCAGCCCAAATGTTCTTTTGCATTAAGCAAATCGTTATTAGCAAAAAAAGCTATCCCGGCAATATAGTTAAGACCATTATGATAGGTATCAACTTGTAGTCCCTTCGAAGCTATAGCAATGGCTTTTTCATACCTTCCATTTCTATGATAGAGCATGGCCAGCTCTGTTCTGGCCTCTAAGTGAAGCGGATTGTCCTCAAGAACCTCAAGTAGTAACGACGCTGCAGTTAAGAAATCTCGGTAACGTTGCGCGTCTTTAGCATCTAAGAATTTTTTCTCAGAAGAATTGTTTTTGACTACTTCAGGAGCAGTTTTAAAATCTCTTTTGATAAGGTCTGGATTTGATTTATAGTTAAGTCTTAACGCATTTACACTTATCGAATAATGACCCTTTTGTTTTTTAAAGCCAAAGGTGTAAACTCCGTTTGGAACAGTGCTGAAATCTCTCTCAGATATAGCGTTAGCGTAGGATAATAATAATTTAGATTGACTTTCTTTAAATGCATTTATTTTAATAAAAATACTATCAGAGCTTTCTTCAATGTTCAATGCCGCCCACTCAGAAGCTTCTTTTAAACCTCCGATATCTTTGATTGGAAACCAAGCTTCGGTCCACTGATCAGAAAGGTGCGGCTCGAAGGTCGCCTGACTGATAGGGTTCTCTTCTCCAGGGAAATATTGTACAAAAAGCCTTCCAGCTTGATACTCTATGTATTGCCCGTCATTGTCTGTGAGCAGGTCCTCCCAAATCCCTCCTGCGCGGGAGAGGTTCCACAACCAAAGCTTTTGACCCGGTATTTCATCATATCTTCCCCAGTGTCCAAATCCAATATTTGAATCTTTATAATAACCCCCAAAAAAATCATTGTATTCTCCTATTATATGGTAAGACTTGCTAGGACCAAAATGATTTTGATTGTAATGAGAGAGATTACGATTTTGTGGATCACGCGGCCAAGACTTTGCTTCGCCACCATGGGTTAAAAATTGATCTCCAGGAGTATAAAAGACAAGATCTTCCTCAGCAGCTGCTGCAGCGGTCATCCAATTATAATAAGACTGCTCAATATCAGTGGGATTATACCACAAGGCTTTTGTTGTAAAAGCACTTTGATTGGGAGGGACTGTAATTTTCACTCTCCATTGCGTTCTAGAAGGCAAGTCGATTCCCCCAACAGTGCATTCCATTGCTCCATTTTCAAGTTCAGTTATTTTATAATCAACAGGAGTTGCGGTTCCAGGGTGATGACCAATAATGCCAAAATTGAATTCGATACCACCAGAAACCCAAGGTCCCCTCATAGCAATATTTCTAAATTTTGCTACTTCATTTTTATAGAGAAACTCATTTCCATTACTCTTGTCAATAGCCCCTAAAACTTTACCACCAACCTGAGGAAGAATGCTTACTTCAATCCATTGGTTTTCAAGTTTAATGACTTTAAAAGGCTTTTCTTTTTTTTGAAAGTCATAACCTTGAAACTTATAATAAGGATAGATTTTAGAGTTAAATGTAAATGAGGGTAGTGGGTTGGGATCTCCAAAACTATAGGTAGGAAGTGATCGAATGGTTTCTGTTATTTTTTTTTCTTGACTCACAACAAGTGTTTGAAACATGTATGTGCTTAGGAATAAGAAAATCTTTAGATTATTTGACATTGCTAGAGTTTTATTTTTACAGTATAAATGTATGTAAATAATACCTAGAAATGAATTCAATCAAAACGCACACGGCAATCAATTGAAGATTTCTTCACATTTTTTAACATTTATTTAAGAAGTATAGATAATTTTATTATTTTAGCGACTTAACTAAAATATATTATGAAACAAAAAATCAAACAAACATTAATGGCTACCTGCTTCTTATTAAGTGGAGTCATTTTTGCACAAGTGAAAACGGTCAACGGAACCGTCACTGATTCTGATGGAGTTCCTCTTCCAGGGGCCTCTATAGTGTTAACTGAAACTAATGAAGGTGCTACTACTGATTTTGATGGAAATTATTCTATATCTGCTCAAGAAGGAGCTACCGTTGAATTCAGCTATGTTGGCTATGAGAATCAACAAGTTGTTATCGGCGAAGGTTCAACAATTAATGTCACCCTTGTTCAGGGTAATGCATTAAGCGAGGTAGTTGTAACCTCTTTTGGTATCAGGAGAGAAGAAAAAACACTTGCTTATTCGACTCAAACTGTTAAATCAGATCAATTAACCCAAGCTAGGGATATTAGCGTTGCAAACAGTTTAAATGGACGTGCTGCTGGAGTTGAGATACGTAAAAGTAGTTCAGGTGCAGGGGGTTCAACAAAAATTGTTTTAAGGGGTAATAAATCTTTGAGTGGAAACAGCGCCCCTCTTATTGTAATCGATGGTGTTCCCATGGTGAACAATGTAGGTGGTCAGCCCGGTATGTGGGGAGGTATTGATGAAGGAGATGGTCTTTCTCAAGTTAATCCAGATGATGTTGAAAGTATCACAATACTTAAAGGAGCTAACGCCTCTATACTTTATGGTAGCCAAGGTGCTAACGGTGTTATTGTTATTACTACTAAATCAGGAGAGGAAGGTGCCACAAAAGTTTCTTTCAACTCAGGAGTTACATTTGAAAGCGTTAATGCATTACCAGAACTTCAATATGATTATGGTAGAGTAGGAGCAGCTTCAGAAAGTTGGTCTCCAACCAAGAATGCACTTGCTGCTAATGGTAAATTTGTAGATGAATTTTTCCAAACAGGTGTAAACTATGTAAACTCTGTATCTGTTAGTGGAGGAAATAAAACAACAACTGCTTATTTCTCTTACTACAACACTTCGTCTAGTGGTATTATGGATAATTTTGGTTACAAGAAGAACAACTTGTCATTCAAGCAGTCTACTAAATTATTTGGAGATAAAATGACACTTTCTTCTAATATCATTTTAACTGATGAGAAGACAGACAATAGAGGACCTTCAGGATACTACTTGAATCCTTTGGTAGGTTTATATACTTTTCCAAGAAATGAAAGTTGGAATGCCATTAAGACTTACCAGGTCTTTAACGCTGGTACTAACGTGATGGATCAAAACTGGTTGGGAATAAATAATCACTTTCAATCCAATCCTTATTGGCTAATGAACAATCAACCAAAAGAAGATAAAGTTCAAAGAGCAATTGGAAGTTTAAATTTAGCATATCAGATTAGTGAAAAACTTTCATTAAAAGCGCGAGCTAGTTATGACTTTTCTAACAAGTCTTATGAACAGCAACATGCTGCTGGTTCTAACGCAACAAACACTGGGAACAATGGAAGATGGGATTATAAAAAATTCAATGATGAATTATTTTACTCTGATGCTATTTTAACTTTTCAAGATAACTACGGAGACTTTAGTTTAAATGCTATTGCTGGAGCTAGTTTGCAACAAACAACTTTTGGTTCAGGAGTTTCTGTAAGTACTGGAAATGATGGACTATTATTTTATGCAAACGAGTTTAATTTCCAAAATATTCCAACAAATACTCAGGTTCAATCAACACTTGGATCACAAATTGAAAAGCAAGCTGTATTTGGTAATGTTGTTGTAGGCTATAAAGACGCAATATTTTTGGATATTTCAGGAAGAAATGACTATGCATCTACATTAGCTGGTACAGGGAATGATTCATATTTTTATCCTTCTGTAGGGGCATCATTTGTTCTCTCGCAGTTGATGGAATTACCTTCTCAGATTAGCTTCCTTAAATTAAGAGTTTCATCTGCAAATGTAGGTAATGAGGTTCCATACAATAGAATTAACCCAACAAACACAATCAACGCAGCTGGGGGTGTTAATAGAAACACTCAAACACCTTTTACTACTCTAAAGCCAGAAATGATTGAAACTTCTGAATTCGGTTTTGATTTAAGATTATTCAATAATAAACTTGGATTAGATGTTGCTTATTACGACATCACTAGTACAGATCAGTTCCTTTCATTGGCTGCTCCATCTGGATCGGGTTATACTTCCTATTTTGTAAATGCTGGTAAAATTGTAAATAGTGGTATTGAGATTACCATTACTAATTCTATTATTGATACCGCTAACTTCAAATGGAATAGTACCCTTAACATTACAAATAATACTAACGAGATTGTTGAAATTCATCCTGAAATTGCAAATCTTGGGACTGGAGCCTCTGAAGGTTTTGGTTCTCGATTCGAAGTAGGTGGATCTATTGGAGATTTCTATACTTCTATGTATAAGAGAGATTCTCAAGGAAGAATTGAGATGGCTAGTGGTGTACCGCTAAAAACTGCAGATGCAGTATTGGCTGGAAATGCTGAGCCAGATGTAAGTCTTGGCTGGGCAAATAACTTTAACATTGGTGAAAACTTGTCTGTAGGATTTATTATTAATGCTAAATTTGGCGGAAAAGTATTTAGCCAAACAGAATCAATGTTGGATGGTAATGGAGTTTCTCTAAGATCTGGCCAAGCTAGAGATGCAGGAGGCTTAACTGTAAACGCCGTTCAAGGTGGAGCTGCAGTTACTTCAGCAAATCCAGAATTATGGTTTAAAGCGATAGGGGATAGAAACGGTATTGGTGAGCCTTACATATATGATAGAACGAATATCAGACTATCTCAAATGTCAGTGGCTTACAACCTTGACCCAAGTTCAATTGGTCTTCCTGTTGATAGCGCTACCATATCTTTGATTGGAAATAATCTTATATATTCAGCTGAAGCACCTTTTGACCCTGAGTTGGCAATGGCAACAGGTAGAAACTCTCAAGGTTTAGATAACTTCAACTTACCTTCTACAAGGACAATTGGTATGAACCTTAGACTAACCTTTTAAATAAAAAAAATGAAAAACAAATTAACATATTTACTATTAGTGGTATTGGTATCATTAAGTTCTTGTACGGATGATTTCGAACAACTTAATACCAATCCTTATCAAATCACGGATGAATCATTAAAGCAAAACTTTAATCATATTGGTGCATTTTTTCCATCATTGCTAAAACCAATTATTGGGCACCAGACTCATCACAACCTTATTAATGACTCTTATGTAAGACATTTTGCTACTCCTACCCCATTTGTTGGTGGAGTTAACAACACCACTTACTACATAAGATGGAATGATAATTACTGGAATACTTTGTATAATAACATTATGGCCCCATCAAAGCAAGTTATTGAAATTGCTGAGGCTGATGGTTATGAAATGTTTGTTGAGTGGGCTAATCTTATTAGAGTTGTAGTCGCTTCTAGAGCAACTGCGTTCTATGGTCCGCTTATCTATTCTAATTATGGAAAAACACCAGCAATGTACGATAGTGAGCAAGAGCTCCACACTACATTTTTCGCTCAATTAGATAAAATTGTATCTACTTTCAGTGCGAAAACAAGTTACACAGGATTCAAGGATTTTGATGCTAGCTATGGTGGAAGTATTCCCCATTGGATCAAACTTGCTAATTCATTGCGGTTACAACTTGCCGTTAGAATATCTAAAGTAAACCCTACTTTGGCTAAGCAACAAGCTGAAAAAGCATTTAAAGATCCAGGCGGTCTTATTACTACAAATGCAGATAACTTTAATATTTCTCTTTATGGTAGTCCAATGCAAGAAGTTACGATTTCTTTCTCTTGGGGAGATACTCGTATGAGCGCATCGATGGAATCTATTTTAGGAGGTTATGACGACCCCCGTGCTGGAAAGTTCTGGGATCCTGCTACTGACACAACATTGCCTGCTGACGCTTCTTTTCCTTATAAAGGAATTAGAAATGGTGCTTTACTAGCTGCTAAAGGTGACCGTCAATCATTTTCACACGTTAGCTCTGATTTTAAAACTGCCACAGAACGTAAGGTTTTAGATGCGGCTGAAGTTCACTTGTGTCTTGCTGAAGGAGTTCTAAGAGGATGGGATATTACTGGTTCTGCTCAAGCGCATTATGAAATGGGTGTTAAAGCATCTTTTGGATACTGGGGTGCTGGTGGAGCAGACGCTTACCTTGCTAACAGTACAGGTTTACCTACAAACTATGATGATCCAAAAGAATCAGGAGCAGTTAATGATTTTACAACTAGAATTACAAATACTGTTGCTTGGGATGATGCAGCAACTAATGAAATTAAGTTAGAGAAAATTATTACTCAAAAATGGATTGCTAGTTTTACTAATTCAGTAGAGTCATGGGTTGATCACAGAAGAACTGGATATCCAAAGTTACCTTACAACTATAAAAATGACAGTAGTACATCACCGTTTGGTACAGTTGCAGATGATGATTTCTTAAGAAGACATCCTTTTCCTAATAAAGAAAATAATAACAACCCAACAGGTGTTGCGGATGCTATAACCAAATTATCGAATGGAAAGAATGAAATTGGAACTCGATTATGGTGGGATACAGGAGTAGAAAGTAACTTCTAAATTATTATTTAACTAAATTCAACAATTTATTTTGAATTACAAAAGCCCGTAAGTTTCTTACGGGCTTTGTTTTTTTAACTAAATTGTATCTGAAAAAATTATTTAAAACAACAGATTAAATTAAATGAAACAAAACATATTCAGTGCTAAGGTTATCCTAACACTATTAATTTTTTCAGGCTGTAGCTCTTCAGCAGACAACTTGTTTACCTTAATGAGTTCAGGTAAAACGGGAGTTAATTTTAAAAATTTATTGGGTGAAACCGAACAGTTCAATATATTGAATTATGGTTATCTCTATAACGGCGGAGGAGTTGCAATAGGGGACATCAACAACGACGGTCTAGCAGATATATATTTTACCGGTAATATGGTAGGAAGTAGACTCTACCTCAATAAGGGTGGGCTTGAATTTGATGAAATTGCTGAGAGTGCAGGAGTTTTCGCTGCGGGATTATGGAATACAGGAACCACGATGGCTGATGTTAATGGCGATGGTTTTTTGGATATCTACGTCTCAAGATCTGCAGCTAAAAACTCTGAGAAAAGACGGAATCAATTGTTTATCAATAATGGTGACCTTACCTTCACTGAGATGGGAAAAGCTTATGGAGTTGACGATTCCGGCTATTCTACCCAAGGTGCTTTTTTTGATTATGACAATGATGGTGACCTGGATTTGTATGTCATGAATCACTCTACTCAGGAGTATGCTGGATTAGGTAAAATATCGAAGCATCATAAAAAACAAAAAAATACTTCTTTTTCCGATAAGCTGTTAAGAAATGACAACGGAAAGTTTGTCGATGTAAGCGATAAGGCTGGCTTAACTTCCAATATTTTAGGTTTTGGATTAGGCATTGGGATTTCCGATTTAAATAATGACAACTGGCTTGACATTTATATTTCGAACGATTACAACGAACAAGATTACTTATACCTCAACAATGGAGACGGCACTTTCTCTGAAAGTTTAGAGGAATATATTGGACATATTTCTTTATACTCCATGGGCTCTGATATTGCGGATATTAACAATGATGGCTATACAGATATCATGACATTAGATATGCTGCCAGAAAGCAATCATCGCATAAAGATGGTATCAGGTCCAGATAATTATGAAAAATTAAGCCATTTGGAAAAGAATGATTTTTATCACCAAACGATGCGTAATATGTTACAGCTAAATCGCGGTGGAGAATATTTTTCCGAAATAGGTCAATTTTCAGGTATATCCAATACGGATTGGAGTTGGGCTAGTTTGTTTACTGATTTTGATAATGATGGTTTTAAAGATCTTTTCATCACCAATGGTTACAGAAAAGATTATACCAACATGGACTTTATGAATTATATCGTCCAAGAAAAATTAAATGAGCGTAAAACAAAACAAAAAATTATTCTCACAGAGCTAATTGACAAAATGCCTTCTACGGTAGAGGAAAATTATACCTATAGAAACAACGGAGACCTTACCTTTTCTAAAATGAACAGAGAATGGGGACTCGATCAAAAGACTTTGTCAAATGGAGCAGCCTATGCTGATCTAGATAACGACGGTGACATGGACTTGGTGGTAAATAATATTGATGAAAAAGCCTATATCTACAGAAATAACTCCGAAAAATTCAATCAAAATAATTACTTAAGTGTCTCATTAGTTGGAGAAGGAAAAAACAAATTTGGTTTGGGTGCCAAAGTTATTATCAGAGTTGAGGACAAGATCATTACCCAAGAAATGATAAACACTAGGGGTTATCAGTCCTCAGTTGATCTTAAATTGGTTTTTGGGCTGGGGGAAGCTCAAAAAATCGAAGAATTAAAAGTTATTTGGCCAAATTTTAAGGTCCAAATTTTAAAAGACTTAAAACCCAATCAAGCAATTGAATTAAAGCAAATAGAGGCTAATATTTCTTTTGAAAAAGAAACTAAATCACCACCCCTTCTTTTTGAGGAAATCATTGACCAAAACATTGCTATAAATAAACACACAGAAAACTATTATAATGATTTTAAAAGAGAAATTATGCTTCCGCATAAGTTATCAACCTTGGGGCCAAAAACTGCTGTAGGAGATGTAAATAATGATGGACTAGAGGATTTTTTCATTGGAGGAGCTAAGGGATCCCCTGGGAATTTATTTTTTCAAAAGAAGTCAAAAAAATTCATTAAATCTTCACAAAAAGTTTTTGAATTAGATCAAGGTTCAGAAGATATAGATGCTCACTTTTTTGATGCAGATGGAGATGGCGATCAGGATTTATATGTTGTAAGTGGTGGAAATGAATTTAAGGAAACCGACACTTTGCTTCAAGACAGACTCTACATTAACAATGGAAAAGGAAATTTTGTTAAGTCCAGTGATCAATTACCTCAAATAATAAGTAGTGGATCTTGCGTAAAATCAGCTGATTATGACAATGATGGTGATTTAGACTTATTTGTTGGCGGACGCTTGATTCCCAATAAATACCCTTACACGCCGAAAAGTTATCTTTTACAAAATGATGGCAAGGGTCATTTTACAGATGTGACTTCCCAAAAGGCACCACAACTTGAAGAGCTAGGCATGGTTACTGATGCAATTTGGGCTGATTTTAATTCGGATGGTTTACAAGATCTGGTATTAGTGGGGGAGTGGATGCCCATTACCGTTCTCGAAAATAAAAACGGTAATCTGATCAATAACTCACAAGATAATGGGCTCAATAATTCGGAAGGATGGTGGAACTCAATTACCTCAGCTGATTTCGATCAAGATGGAGACCTGGATTTTATCGCAGGAAACTTTGGATTAAACTCTCAATTAAAAACTTCTATTGAATACCCTGTTAGTATTTATGCTAAAGATTTTGATAAAAACGGATCTGTTGATCCAATTCTATGTTGTTATTATGGCGACAAAAATTACCCTACTTTTTCTAAAGACGACATACAACAGCAATTGAGTATGTTGAAGAATAGATTTGTTCGTTATTCTGAATATGCTGACTTAACAATTGATAAAATCTTTACACCTGATGAGTTTAAGGATTCAAAAATTCTTTTGGCTAAAAACTTCGAATCCAGTTATATAGAGAACCTAGGAAATAATCAATTTAGAATTTCGTCGTTGCCTATTGAAACTCAATTGGCGCCAATTTATGGGATCACTACAGGCGATTTTAATGGAGATGGTAACTGGGATGTTGTTATGGGAGGAAATTTTACGGGAAGCAGAGTCAAGTATGGACATTACGATGCCCTAAAGGGTGTTTGCCTTCTTGGTGACGGAAAAGGAAATTTTAAATTTGTAGATGTTGACAAATCAGGTCTTAAAGTGAATGGAGAAGTTAGAGATATTGATTCGTTTTTAAATGACAAAGGAGAGCAAACACTTCTTTTTTCAAAAAATAATGATGCACCACAGCTTTTCAAATTAAACAAATAGACAAATTATGACACAGCAAGAAAAATTGTTTTTTAAGGAAGAAGGGTTTTTAGTTATCGAACCCTTCCTTACAAAAGGGGAAGTTCAATTTTATTCTGAAATTTACAATGATTTTTTAAATAATAAATTTGATACTTCCGAATTACGCTCTGATCTTTCTGGAGCTAATGATAAATCCATGGAATTGATTACCCAAATCATGTTACCCTCAAAAGTACAACCCAATCTTTTGAATCATCCCATGCATAAAAAAGCTACAGAAATTGCTAAACTCTTAATGGGTGATGATATTGTTTTAGATTTCGACATGTTAATTAATAAGCCACCCAAGACCAACAAACAGACTCCATGGCATCAAGATGCGGCTTATTGGATCGATTTGCCTGACAAAAGAGCCCTAAGCCTTTGGTTTGCAATTGATGAATCAACCTTAAACAATGGTTGCATGTGGTATACACCAAAGTCCCATTTAAAGCCCCTTAAAAAACATTTCCAACCTGTTGGCGGTGGTTCACTTCAATGTGAAGGGACAGAACAGGATAGTGTTGCTGCCCCTTTACAACCGGGTTCCTGTGTGATTCACCAAGGACACACATTGCACTATAGCCGAGGGAATACTACTAGCCATCATCGCAGAGCTTTTATTCTCAATTTTAGACCAAGAAAAATGGTGGAACTTGAAAGAGCCCAAGGATTAGACCATTCTGGTAAAAGAAAAGTTAGGACATAGGATTAGCCAAATCCTAAAATGGATTCTCAATCATTTTTAATTATTGATAGACATAATTTAAAAGACTAAACACAACTTCCTTAAAAAATTAGGATAGATTCCTTAATTAACTGCTTTTTTAAAAGAGGATGAAATAAAACCATACTGATTTCTTACTTTTGATTTAAATACTCTAAGATGACAAAAAGCAAGCTAAGAAGAGAAGCATTGGTTTATCATGCGAAACCCAAGCCTGGGAAAACAGAGGTTATTCCTACAAAAAACTATAGAACTCAAAGAGACTTGGCATTGGCTTATTCTCCCGGAGTGGCCATTCCTTGCTTAGAAATAGAGGAAAATACAGACAACGTCTATAAATACACCAACAAAGGAAACTTAGTTGCAGTGATCACAAACGGAACTGCGGTTTTAGGATTGGGAGATATTGGTCCAGAAGCCTCAAAACCGGTGATGGAAGGAAAGGCGCTTCTTTTTAAAATATTTGCAGACATTGACGTCTTTGACATTGAGATCAATGAAAAAGATCCAGATAAATTTATTGAAATTGTAAAAGGAATCGCTCCCACATTTGGTGGGATTAACTTGGAGGACATTAAAGCTCCTGAGGCCTTTAAGATTGAAAACACCTTAAAAGAAGAGCTTGATATCCCGATCATGCATGATGATCAGCATGGAACTGCCATCATATCGTGTGCTGCGCTGATCAACGCATTAGAGCTTTCAAATAAGAAAATAGAAGAGGTTAAAATTGTTATTTCTGGTGCAGGAGCGGCAGCCATTTCCTGTACAAGACTCTACATGGCATTTGGCGCTCAACGCGAAAATATTGTCATGCTAGACAGCAAAGGTGTCATAACAAAAACGCGAGAAAACCTAACCACTCAAAAGGCAGAGTTTGCAACTGACAGAGCAATAGAAACCCTTGCGCAGGCCATGGTTCAGTCAGATGTTTTTATGGGGTTATCACAACCTAACATTGTCAATGAGAAAATGCTTCTGTCAATGGCGAAAGACCCCATTGTTTTTGCAATGGCTAATCCTGATCCTGAAGTAGGTTATGATTTTGCTTGTAAAACAAGGAAAGATATTATTATGGCCACGGGCAGGTCTGATCATCCCAACCAGGTGAATAATGTCTTAGGATTTCCCTTTATTTTTCGTGGTGCTTTGGATGTGAAAGCCACAAAAATAAACGAACCCATGAAAATGGCGGCAGTTAAGGCCTTGGCAGAACTTGCAAAAGAACCCGTTCCCGAACAGGTGAATATTGCCTATGAAGAAACAAAACTCAATTTTGGAAAGGAATACATCATACCCAAACCCTTCGATCCCAGATTAATTGTCGAGGTTCCAATGGCGGTTGCAAAAGCTGCAATGGAATCAGGAGTTGCCAGGGAGCCCATTGAAGATTGGGACTTATACAAAATAGAATTAGAAGAGCGTTTGGGAAGCAATCAAAAAATTGTCCGAATGATTCACGATCGTGCCAAGTCTGCCCCAAAACGAATTGTCTTCGCTGAGGCCGATCAATTAGACGTTTTAAAGGCCGCTCAAATTATACATGAAGAGGGAATTGGAACCCCTATTCTATTAGGAAAGAAAGAAATCATTTCTGATTTGATGCAATCTATTGATTTTGATGCTTCAATAACGATCATTGATCCCAAAACGGAAGAACACAATGAAAGTCGTGAAAAATATGCCAACTCATTTTGGGAAACTCAAAAAAGAAAAGGAAAAACTTTGTATGAGAGTCGCAGCTTGATGAGAGAAAGAAATTATTACGCGGCCATGATGGTTAGAAATGGAGATGCTGATGCAATGTTGTCTGGGTTTTCAAGAAAATATCCAGCTGTTGTTAAACCGATTCTCGAAGTGATAGGCAAAGCCAAAGGCGTAGACCGTGTTGCGGCCACCAACTTGATGCTTACCAAAAGAGGCATGCTTTTTCTGTCAGACACTTCTATTAACGTAGATCCTAGTGCCAAAGAACTGGCTAAAATTGCTCAGATGACTTCTGAAACTGTTAAAATGTTTGGAGTTAAACCGGTGATGGCGATGCTATCTTTTAATAATTTCGGTTCTTCTTCTTTTCCACAGGCAAGAAAAGTATCTGATGCTGTTGCTTTGTTACACAAGTTTTATCCTGATTTATTAGTGGATGGACCCATTCAATCTGATTTTGCTTTGAACCGTGAAATGCTCAACGAGCGTTTTCCTTTTTCAGTCCTAAATAAAGAAAAAGTGAATACCTTAATATTTCCAAATCTTGATGCTGCGAATATTACTTATAAATTGATGAAAGAACTGGATAAATCACTTTCCATTGGACCGATTTTGATGGGACTAAAGTATCCTGCACACATTCTACAATTGGGCGCATCGGTTGAAGAAATTGTTAATATGGCTGCCATAGCATCAATTAATGCTCAAGAAAAACAAAAACAAAAAAGTTCAAAATGATTACACAAATAAGAGGACGAGTTGTTGAAAAATCACCAACCAATGTTGTTGTTGATTGTAACGGAATAGGCTACGAGGTGAATATATCACTCTATACTTTTTCACAGCTCACGGACGATGAGAACATTCAACTTTATACCCACCTACAGGTCAAAGAGGACTCCCATACTTTATTTGGATTTCGAACGACCCTAGAACGAGCCGTTTTTAGACTCCTGATTTCCGTCTCAGGGATTGGAACCAGCACAGCTCGAACCATGCTTTCTTCTCTTCAACCTGCTGAAATTCAGCAAGCTATTATCAATGAGGATGTTCCGAAAATTCAAGGCGTTAAGGGGATTGGGTTAAAAACTGCCCAGCGAGTAATTATTGATCTCAAGGACAAAATTGTATCTCTTTACGGAATTGATGAAATTCCGGGCATTAAAAGCAATACAATCAAAGATGAAGCGTTATCAGCATTAGAGGTTCTTGGTTATACGAGAAAAGCCTCTGGAAAAGTAGTTGACAATATCATTCAAAGTGCACCTGAAAGCTCTGTCGAAGAACTGATAAAAGCCGCTTTGAATAAACTTTAAACCCTTTTGATTACCCTTAAAAAAAATTCTTTTTTAAAAAGATTTTGTTTTATTTTCATTCTTCTTTTTGGAGGGATTACTATCGCATTTGCTCAGGAAAAGGAGTCGGGCTATGAATTTGGTAAAATTGGGCTTTCAAAATCTATCAGCATTAGTTCTAAATATACTTTCAATCCCGTTTCTGGCATGTACATGTTTTCTGAAACGATTGATGGATATCCCATTAATGCTCCGATGGTGATGACCCCTAAAGAATTCGAAGCTTTGGTCTTGTCAGAGCAAATGAAAAAATATTTTCATAATAAGATTGATGCCCTTGCGGGAAATTCAGAAAATCTAAAAGAGTCTCAAAAGAATTTGTTGCCAGAAGTTTATGTCAACAGTAATTTTTTTCAATCTATTTTTGGAAGTAATATCATTGACATTGATCCCCAGGGTTCTGTTGGTATTGATTTAGGAGTACGTTATCAAAAAAATGATAATCCTGCTGCATCACCAAGAAATCGAAGTAGTTTCGGTTTTGATTTTGACCAAAGAATTAGCCTAAGCCTACTGGGAAAAGTGGGAGAACGACTTCAGATAACCGCCAACTATGATACAGAATCTACCTTTGATTTTCAGAACTTGGTTAAAATTGAATTTAACCCACCTAAACTGGAGGATATTGATAATATTATACCTAAAAAACTAGCTTCAAAATACGAGGGAGTCAATGAAAAGATTAATTCAGCTGCACAAAAAGTAGCACAAGCACAGCAAAAAATTGGAGATTATAAAAGCACCTATGATGATGCTAGGCAAAAAATTCTAAATTTAAAAAACAAATCTAAAAGCCTTTCTTCCTCTGATTTTTCAGGAGTTGGGAATAATGTTTCTAGTTATTTAAATGGTCAAGTCACCGAAGATGCCATTTTGCAAAACATAAATATTGGGAATATTAGCATGCCCCTTAACAGTAGCCTTATCCAAGGAGCACAAAGCCTTTTTGGAGTTCGTGCAGATTTAAAATTAGGGAAAACATTAATTACAGGAGTTTTTTCCGAACAAAGATCTCAGTCTCAAAACATAGTGGCTCAGGGGGGAGGTACAGTTCAAGATTTTGATATTTTTGCATTAGATTATGAAGAAGATCGACATTATTTTTTGGCTCATTATTTTAGAGATCAATATGACAATGCCTTAAAAACTTATCCTTACATAAACTCTAGTGTAAATATTAACCGTATTGAGGTTTGGGTCACCAACCGCGGTTCCAGAACACAAAACATAAGAAACATTGTTGGGTTTCAAGATCTAGGCGAAAGCAACCCTAAAAGAACCACTTTAGATAAACGGATTACTAATTTCTTTAGTGGTAGTGACATTCTCTCCCCTCCATCAAATGAAAGCAATCGACTGAATCCTAAGTCCATTGGTAATGAAGGTATTTTAGGTAGTTCCGTTCGGGACATTGCTTCTGTGAGTAATTCTTTTGGGGCAAATAGTACTGTTATTAAAGAAGGTTTTGATTATGCTATTTTAGAAAGTGCTAGAAAACTTAACACATCAGAATATAAGTTGCATCCTCAACTGGGTTATATTTCTCTAAACCAGCGTTTGAGTAATGATGAAGTGCTTGCGGTGGCCTATCAATATAGCGTTGGAGGAAAGCTTTACCAAGTAGGGGAATTTGCCACGGGAAGCGTTGAAGGAACCACAACAACTCAAAACACTGCCAACCAAACTAAAGTAGTTAATAATAACAGTTTGGTGGTTAAATTAATAAAAAGTAACATCACCGATGTCAGACAACCCGTTTGGGATTTAATGATGAAAAACATCTATAACACAGGTGCATACCAAATGTCTGAAGAGAATTTTAGGTTAAATATTCTTTATACAGATCCTTCTCCAATCAATTATATTCAACCGATTGACAAAGGGATTTGGCCTGAGGCGTTAGAGAATCAAATTCTATTGAATACGTTTAATCTAGATAAGCTAAATTTCTATCAAGATCCACTTCCTGAAGGAGATGGTTTTTTTGATTATTTACCAGGGATAACCATAGAACCTCAATTCGGTAGAATAATTTTCCCCAACGTAGAACCCTTTGGACAATACCTCTTCGAGTTGTTAGACAACCCAAGTTCGCAACAAGAAGATTATAATAGCCCTCAGACGTTTAATGCAAATCAAAAAAAATATGTGTTTCAAGAAATGTACAGCCAAACAAAAGCAGGTGCATTTGAAACCAGTGAGAAAAATAAATTTCAACTTAAAGGCCGCTATAAGTCTGAGGGCGGAGATGGAATTCCCATTGGGGCTTTTAACGTGCCTCGGGGTTCCGTTAAAGTAACTGCAGGAGGAAGGGTACTGGCGGAAGGAATAGATTATACTGTTAACTATGCCATTGGACGTGTTAAAATTATAGACCCATCATTACAAGCTTCAAATGTGCCAATAAACATTTCGGTGGAAAACAACTCTTTTTTTAACCAACAAAACAAAAGGTTTTCCGGATTAAATATTACCCATCAATTCAACGAAAAATTTGTCTTAGGAGGAACATTATTAAACCTTAGTGAGAATCCAATAACTCAAAAAGCTAATTATGGCTCCGAGCCAGTTAACAATACCATGATTGGTTTAAACACTAATTTTTCAACTGAAATGCCTTTTTTTACCCGCCTAGTAAATAAAATACCAACCATTTCAACCGATGTTCCTTCGCTAATCTCCTTTAGGGGAGAAGTTGCAAGACTGATTGCTGGAAAACCAAAAAGAACCGAATTGGGAGGAGAAGCAAATGTTTATATCGATGATTTTGAGGGAGCTCAAACAAATATTGACATTAAAGGGTATGCGGCTTGGAACCTCTCCAGCGTCCCCTTTAAAAACTTCAAAGGATCAAGCCTTAATAATGATGATATAGCTTCGGGCTTTGGAAGAGCGAAGTTGTCTTGGTATTCAATTGACCCAGTTTTTTATGCTGGAGGAAGGCCTTCAGGGATCGATAATGACGATATTTCATTAAATACCACTCGAAGAATTTTTATTAAAGAAATATTTCCAGAACAAGATTTGGTTCAGGGAACCACCTCTGTTCAGACAACATTCGACCTAGCTTATTATCCTCAAGAAAAAGGGCCTTACAATAATGAAAAAGAGGAAGATTTTTACAATAATGTTTCTGAGAATTGGGCAGGAATAATGCGCCCTATAAGTTCAACTAATTTTGAAAAATCGAATGTTGAGTTCATTCAATTTTGGTTACTAGACACTTTTTCAGAAATGAAAACAATTGAGGATGACCTGGGAGATCTTTATTTTCATTTGGGAAATATTTCAGAAGATGTCCTTAAGGACGGACGCAAGCAATTTGAAAACGGTTTGCCCGGTATTAGTTCTGAAAATTTAGTTCATGAAACTGCATGGGGAAAGGTACCCTCAACCCAGTCTTTGATTTATGCATTTAATACGGTTTCTGAAGATCGTGAAATTCAAGACCTTGGTTTTGATGGACTCACTGATGCCGAAGAAAAACTCATCTATACAGAGGGTCCTGATAATGACCCTGCTGGAGACAACTATAAATATTTTGTTGAGGCTGATGGAGGGGTGTTGGATCGTTACAAAAACTATAATGGTTCCCAAGGGAATTCACCCATTGCGTTTTCTAATACCAGTCGAGGGAGTACTACCGAGCCCGACACCGAAGACATCAATAGAGACCAAAGCATGAATACCATTGACAGCTATTTTGAATATCGCATTCCGATATCGAAATCAATGGGGGTCGGAAATCATCCGTTTATAAGTGATGTTCGAGAAAATGTAAAAGTAACATCGCCTAACGGTGATGAAATCGACACCCGTTGGATTCAGTTTAAAGTTCCAATTCAGAAAGGTTATTATGAAGGAACCCAGTACGATGAGTATTTCGATGCCATCAATGCCATTGAAGACCTTCGTTCTGTTCGCTTCATGAGAATGGTTTTAAACGGCTTTTCGGAAAAGGTGGTTTTAAGATTTGGTACACTCGATTTGGTTCGTGGAGACTGGAGAAGATACAATCAGGATTTAAATGAAAATATTGCAAAAAATGGCAATACGACGGTTGATGTTAGTACAGTTAATATATTAGAAAATGAAAATAGAATTCCGGTAAATTACATACTTCCTCCGGGGATTGAAAGAGAACAAATCAATAGCAATAACACTGTGGTTAGGCAAAATGAACAGTCATTATCTATTAAGGTTTGTGATTTACAACCTCAAGATTCTAGAGCGGTATACAAAAACATTCAACTTGACATTAGACAATATAAAAACTTAAAAATGTTTATTCATGTCGAATCAATTTCAGGGCAAAAACCATTGCCAGGTTCGGGAACATTAGAAGAATATGACAAGCGCATGGTGGCCTTTATTCGTTTGGGAACAGATTTTAAGGACAACTATTATCAGATTGAGGTTCCATTAAAACCAACTGAATTCATGGAAAACACTTCGAATAAATTAACAGCCGATGCGGTTTGGAACCCGGAGTCAAATTCAATTGAAGTTCCAATTTCATTGCTTTCTAAGCTTAAGTCAGCCGCAATAAATAGAGGTACTTTGGGAGGTGTTTCCTATTTTGATGAAGATATGAATCTAATAGAAGAGTTTTCTCCGATAAGTAGTTTGGCTGGATTTAAAAAGTATAAATATTCAGTTAAAGGAAATCCATCATTAGGCGCAATAAAAACATTAATGATAGGGGTTAAAAATCCATCTACTCAACTTGGAGATGATCTTTGCGGAGAGGTTTGGTTTAACGAATTGCGGATTGCAGGAATTGATTCTAAAGGTGGTTGGGCAGCGATTGGAGCATTGGATGCCAACTTTGCAGACTTTGTAAGTATTGCGGCAACTGGAAAATATTCTTCGGTTGGATTTGGTTCAATTGATCAAACACCCAACCAAAGTAATCGTGAAGAGTTGAAACAGTACGATTTGGTTTCAAGTGTCAATCTAGGTCAGCTTTTACCCAAAAAATGGGGCATTCAAGTTCCACTAAATCTGAATTTAGGAGAAACTTTTATTACTCCCGAATACGACCCCTTCTATCAAGACATCTTATTGGAAGAACGATTGAGTTCCTCTAGTAGAGCTTCTCAAAAAGATTCAATTAAAAATCAAGCGGTTGATTACACCCGAAGAAGAAGCATTAGTTTGATTGGAATAAGAAAAATCAGCACAGGTGACAAGCCTTTAAAATTTTACAGTCCTGAAAATATAGATTTATCTTATGCTTATAATGAGATGATGCATCACGATTATGAAATTGAAAGTCAAACCGACCTAAACCTTCAGATGGGGGCCAACTATGGCTTCTCTTTCAAGCCTTTTGAGATCAATCCATTTAAAAAAACTAAGGCTTTTAATCGGAAAAAATATTGGGAATGGCTCAAACAATTAAACTTTAATTTACTTCCATCCAGTCTCGAAATCACTTCAAAATTCAATAGGAACTTTACCAATCAACGATTTCGTCAGGTTTATATCGAAGGGGTCGATAATTCAGCTCAAATTCCTTTTCCTGATCTTCAACTCCGAAATTATTTATTTGATTGGTCCTATACCATTAATCATAATTTGACCCGTTCGTTGCGTTTTACATTTAACGCTACGAATAATAATATTGTTAGAAATTTTTTAGAAACTGACGTTGACGGCAAAACAGATGTAAATAAAAGTTTAGACATCTGGGATGGGATTTGGGATACGGGTCAGAGTGATCGTCATTTTCAGACACTTTCCTTAAATTATAAAATCCCACTGCGATACATCCCGTTCCTAAACTTCATTGATGCAAATTATAACTATACGAGTGACTTTAGCTGGCAGCGTGGATCAAATGCTTTGTCCACAGTTCAGAGTGAGTTTGGACAATTTTTAGGACAAATCAACACCATTCAAAACGCAAACACTAAAACACTCACTGGCGTGATTAATTTTGAAAAGTTTTATAGAATACTTGGTTTGAACAAGAAAAAATCAGCGTTTGACAAAATCTTGGATAAAAATTCAAGAGAAAAAAAGGATAGTAAGAAAAAGCCGAAAAAAGGCGTTCAGATGATCGGCGATATTCTTTCGTCTATCAAAAGACTTCAGGCAAACTATTCAGAAAACAACGGAAAAGTACTGCCAGGATACCTCCCCAACATCGGCTTTATTGGGACAATAAACCCCACGCTTGGGTTTACTTTTGGAAGCCAGGCTGATATTCGTTATGAGATAGCCAAGAGAGGATGGCTAACCTCTTTCCCAAATTTTTCACAACCATTCATTCAGGTGCATAATAATAAGTTAAATATTTTGGCTCAAATCAATCCATTAAAAGATTTAACTATTGATTTGAGTGCAGAGCGGAGTTTTTCTCAAAATGTTTCCGAAAACTATAGTGTTGAAAATCAAGAATACATTGCTTTAAACGCAACCGAATACGGCAATTTCGGAATTTCTACGCTGATGATAAAAACTGCGTTTAATGATGGCGGTGGAGGTGCCTTTAGTTCTAGTTTTGAAAAATTTAGATCCAACCGACTCATCGTTGCGAGAAGACTGGCTGAAAACTATAATCTTTCTTCATCTGATATTGATCAAGAAGGCTATCCAAACGGATTTAATAGAAATCATCAATCTGTACTGATTACTTCTTTTTTATCAGCTTATACCGGGACTTCTCCAGAAAATATTTCGCTAGATCCTGTTCAGAAAACACCATTACCAAACTGGAATATCAAATACACTGGGCTGACTAAAATAAAGTCATTGAGTAAAATTTTCAATCGTTTTTCCATTACCCACGGTTACCGATCTAGCTACACTATCACTAACTTTCAAACCAATTTGGAGTATGACCCCTTTCAGCCGCTATCGAAAGATCAGATAGGTAATTTTATAGCTCCAAAATTTTATTCAAATATCAATTTGGTGGAACAGTTTAACCCTCTTATTCGTTTGGATGTCGAGTTTAAAAATTCAATAAAGATTTTGGCAGAGTTGAAAAAAGATCGCGCCCTTTCTTTGAGTCTTGACAACAGCTTGCTTACAGAATCAAGTGGTGATGAGTACATAATGGGTATGGGCTATCGGGTTAAGGGTTTAAGGATTCGAACGAATGTAGGTGGGAGACGAGTTATCTTAAGTGGAGATTTAAATCTAAAGGCTGATTTTTCTTATCGGGAAAATAAAACCATTCTCAGAAATTTAGAATATGACAACAATCAGGTAACGGCTGGACAGACCTTGATGTCCATTAAGTTTACTGCGGATTATGCCCTCTCAAAAAACTTAACGAGTTCGTTCTTTTACGATCATAGTTTTTCTGAATTTGCAATTTCTACTGCTTTTCCCCAAACCTCAATTCGTTCGGGAATTACCATTCGATATAATTTTGGAAACTAACGGCTAAATTCATTCCTTTGTTTGCTAAATAAAAAAAAATGAACATTCCTTTTGATTTAAAATACAGTAAAGACCACGAATGGATTAAAGTTGAAGGAGACAAAGCAACCATTGGGATCACAGACTTTGCACAACGCGAGTTGGGAGATATTGTCTATGTTGAAATCGAAAGCTTAGGAGAGGAACTTGATGAGCAGAGCGTTTTCGGAACCGTAGAGGCTGTAAAAACTGTTTCGGATCTCTTCATGCCTTTGAATGGTGAAGTTCTTGAATTTAACACGGCGCTAGAAGACACGCCAGAGGCTGTAAACGAAGATCCATATGAATCAGGATGGATGATTAAGATTAGAATTCAAAACCCCGACCAGTTAAACGTATTATTAAACGCAGATCAATATAAATCATTGATTGAGGCTTAAACATGAATGAATTGTCAAAAAAATTAATTTCAAATTACAAAAAAGGACTTGTTTATAAATGATAATTTTTTAGCTTAGCATCTAAATACACAACGACAATGCAACCCAAGAAAAACGAGAAGGCAGATTTGTCTAAAAATAGCAGTCTATACTTCATTATAGGACTGACTTCTATCCTTTTTATATCATGGCAAGCCATTGAATGGAAAACCTATGATAAAAGCGGCTATGGTTATGAAGCATTAAATGTAGACGACGATGACGAGGAGGAAGTGCCAATTACAGAGCAAATAAAAGTACCACCACCACCACCACCACCACCACCAGCTCCCGAAGTTATTGAAGTTGTGGAGGATGAGGAGGAGGTTGAGGAGACGGTTATTGAGTCTACCGAAACAGATCAAGAAGAAATTGTTGAAGTTGTAGAAGTAGTGGAAGAATTTGACGATATAGATGTCCCTTTTGCGGTCATTGAAGATGTTCCTATTTTCCCTGGATGTGAGGGAGTCTCAAAATCTAAAAGACGTGATTGCTTTCAAGAAAAAATGAACAAACACATCGTGAAAAATTTTAGATATCCTGATATTGCTCAAGAAATGGGTATTCAAGGCCGGGTTTATGTAAACTTTATCATTTCTAAGGATGGATCAATTTCTAACATTAGAATGCGAGGGCCAGATAAAAATTTAGAAAAAGAAGCGCAGAGAATAATTTCAAAACTTCCCAAAATGACACCCGGAAAACAAAGAGGAAGACCGGTTCGGGTTCCTTTCAGTATCCCAATTACATTTAGATTACAGTAAGAATTACTCTAGGAAAATAATGTGCAATATCCGTTAGGGTCCCTTTTAGCATTCCAATTATTTTCGCTTATTCTGATTTGTTTAAAAGCCAAGTAAAATAACATTTAGTTCATTGCACATTGACGTTTTGTAGCTTATCTTTACATTTCTATCAATAATGATGAAGACCCATTTGGACAGCACCACAGTTAAATCAATTAGTTTTGCAGCCTTTGTAAGTGACTTTTTACAATTAACCAAATTTCGTTTGGCTCTTAGTGTTGTGTTTTCTTCTGTTGCGGGTTATTTGCTTGCAGTTGATCAAGTAGAAACTAAAGTTTTAATGGAACTTTTTATTGGAGGTTTTGCAGTGGTTGGTGCTTCTAATGCAATCAATCAGTTGATTGAAAAGGACCTTGATGCTTTGATGAATCGAACGAAAAACAGACCCCTACCAACGGGTAATATGTCTGTTCAAGTTGCTACAATCATCTCGACGGTTTTAACTGTTTTAGGAATTATGGTGCTTTATGTCATTAATATTAAAACAGCACTTTTTGGTCTCCTCTCGATATTTATTTACACATGCATTTATACCCCATTAAAAACAATATCACCGCTTGCAGTTTTTGTAGGAGCATTTCCTGGAGCAATTCCCTTTATGCTCGGTTGGGTTGCAGCCACTGGTAATTTTGGCGTAGAACCGGGAATATTATTTATGGTTCAGTTCTTTTGGCAATTTCCACACTTTTGGGCTATAGGGTGGGTGTTGGATGATGATTACAAAAAAGCAGGATTCAAGATGCTGCCCTCCGGAAATCCAGATCGGCTTACTGCATTTCAGATTGTGTTTTATACCCTTTGGACCATCATTATTTCTTTATTGCCCGCTACTTCCTATACTGGAAATCTCCACCTGTCTTTTCCTGGAGCGATATTAATTTTAATAATTGGGCTTTACCTTCTGTATTATGCAATTAAGTTAATGCAACTCAAGACAAAAGATGCGGCAAAAAAACTAATGTTTGCTAGTATCGGCTATATTACCCTCCTACAGTTAATCTATGTAATTGATAAATTTATTTAATATGATTGAATTAGAAATAAAAGAACAAAAGGCAAAAAAAATGATGCTTTGGGTCGGGATGATCAGCATGTCAATGACTTTTGCTGGACTGACAAGTGCCTATGTAGTTAGTAGCTCTAGAGTCGATTGGCTGACACATTTTGCACTGCCCTCTGCATTTGCTATCAGTACAGTTTTGATTTTCTTGAGCAGCCTTACCTTCTTTTTTGCTAAAAAAAAATTGATGGCACAAAACATAAAGCAAACGAAGCTTTTTGTAATTATAACCTTCGTGCTTGCTTTATTATTTGTTTATTTTCAATTTAAGGGATTTGGAGACATCATTAGTCAAGGATATTATTTTACAGGTGCCGAAAGTTCGATTACCACCTCTTTTTTATATGTTTTAATCCTGTTGCATTTGGCCCACCTTTTTGCGGGACTTATTGTCTTAATGTATGTCTATTTTCAGCTTTCACGGAACCAGTATCAAGGAAAAAATACTTTAGGTTTTGAATTGGCATATTTATTTTGGCATTTTCTTGACATTTTATGGATTTATTTGTACCTATTTGTTCTTCTTTATAGGTAAAACATATAAATTTGCACAAGACTAATTTGACTTACAGTTTATGGATTTAACAGCAGCGGAAAACACAGAAGAAACAAACGTTTGGGGCGGAGGGGAAAGACCTCTCAAATCAAGCTATGGAAAACTAATGATGTGGTTTTTCATCGTCTCGGATGCGCTTACATTTTCTGGCTTTCTGGTTTCCTATGGTTTTTCAAGATTTAAGAACATGGATTCTTGGCCCATTGCGGATGAAGTATTTACTCACTTCCCGTTTTTACACGGTGTTGATGCTCCGATGTATTATGTCGCTTTGATGACTTTTGTGTTAATATTTTCATCAGTAACAATGGTGTTGGCAGTTGACGCAGGTCATCATATGCAAAAAGCAAAAGTCACTTTTTATATGTTGCTTACCATCATCGGAGGTGCAATTTTTGTCGGATCTCAAGCCTGGGAATGGAAAAACTTTATCAAGGGAGAATACGGAGCTCTGGAAACAAAAGGGGGACAAATTCTTCAATTTGTTGACGCCAGTACAGGAAAAAGAATAGCAATTGCAGATTTTGCAGTTGAAGTGCCTACTGAAAGAGATGTTCATCAAGCTAGTAAAGGGATTTGGTATGATGCTGGTTCAAGTCTTCCATCTTTTTCTATTGAAGAAGTTGTGAAAGGGTTTGAAGCGAATAATAATTTATTAATTAAAAGTGAAAAAGTTGACGTAACTGGTCATAAGGTGATCCTATCTAGGGACGATTCTTTAGATCAAATCGATGCTGCTGTTGCGGTGGTAGAAGGGGCAAACTTGGTACATAACGAATATGGAAACCGATTGTTTGCTGACTTTTTCTTCTTTATTACAGGATTTCACGGATTTCACGTTTTATCTGGTGTAATCATCAATATCATCATTTTTTTCAATGTAATTGTAGGTACTTACGAACGCCGAGGACATTATGAAATGGTTGAAAAGGTTGGTCTTTACTGGCACTTTGTTGACTTGGTATGGGTATTCGTTTTTACATTTTTCTATCTCGTTTAAAAAATAAATAATTAATGGCTCACGACGCACACAACTTAGCAATTTTTAGAGGATTACTCAAATTTAAATCCAATCAACAAAAAATTTGGGGAGTACTTATTTTTCTTTCTATAGTTACAACTGTTGAGGTTGTTTTAGGAATAGTTAAACCTGCAGCTCTAATGACTTCTTTTTTAAATATGAAGATATTAAACTGGATATTCCTTATTTTGACCATCGTGAAAGCCTATTATATCGCTTGGGACTTCATGCACATTAGAGATGAAAAAGGTGGATTAAAAGGATCGATTGTGCTTCCTTTAGTCATCTTAATTCCCTACCTGTCATTTATTCTTTTGGTTGAAGCGGACTATATTTTCGACGTAATGTTCAATGGTTTTGTGAGCTGGAACTTTTAAAGTCAAAACCCATTTTTACTCCATAAAGCAAATATTTTTGTTATGAGCAATGCTTTTAAAAAACAGTTTGTTTTAGTTATCCTTTTTGTTTTCCCTATTGTAATCTATTTGTTCTTTGCATCTGGGAAGAATAATTTCGCTTTGCTTCCTGTTCTTACAGAGGAGGTAAGTGAAATTGATGAATGGGAGTCACTTTCGGGTGAAGTAATTAATTTTAAAAATAATATTTCTGTGTTGGGGTTTTGGGGCAGTGAAATTTCCATAAAAAGAGGAGATGCGCTCAACCTTAACCAAAAAATATACAAAAGATTTTATCAGTTTGAAGACTTTCAGTTTGTAATAATCCTCCAAAAAGGAGAACAAGACAAGGTCGTTGAATTGAAAAAAGAACTTCGCGAAGGAGCTGGAACCGATCTTGTTAAGTGGAAATTCGTTTTTGGCACCTCACTACAAATTCAATCTTTATTTAATAGCTTAAAAGCTCCACTTGAATTATCTCCTAGTCTTAGTTCACCCTATGTTTTTATAATTGACAAGGACAGCAACTTGAGAGGTCGAGACGATGATGAAGATCAAGGCATGTTGTATGGTTTTAATTCGCAATCTGTAGCTGAGATTAACAATAAGATGATTGATGATGTTAAGGTTATATTAGCTGAGTACAGGAGGGCATGGAAAAAATACAATAAACCAGAAACTCCTGAATAATATGAATAAATATTCCTCTCTTGGTTTAATCATTGTTATTGTAGTTTTTGGATTTCTATTTGTTCCAAGAATCATTAACCGCATTGCCAACCAAACTCAAGTAGAAGACAACCGTTCAGCGCCGGCAAAACCTTTGGCTTACATTAAACTTAACGGTGAAGCAAAAAAAGTTCCCGAATTCTTCATGCTTAATCAGGATAGTCTTTTTATAGGGAATGAAGATTATAATGGAAAAGTTCATTTGGCAGAATTTTTCTTCACAAAATGTCCCTCCATATGTCCGATTATGAATAAGAATATGAAAATTTTGGATGATCGTTTTGGAGACCGACAAGATTTTGGAATCGCCTCATTCACTATTGATCCCGAAAACGATACTCCTTATGTATTAAAAAAATATGCAGAATCTTATAATGTAAAGTCTCAAAATTGGCATTTTCTTACAAGTGATATTAAAAAAGTATATGAACTTGCGAACAAAGGGTTTAGTATTTTTGCAGTTATAAATCCTGCCGTTGCTGGTGGTTTTGAACACCAAGGATATTTTGCGTTAATTGATAAAAACGGATATATTAGATCAAGAGTTGATCGATTTGACAACCCCATTGTCTATTATTCAGGTTTGGACAAGGAAGGGGAAGAAATTCAGGACGTTGATTTGCTTATTGAAGATATTGCTTTACTTTTAAAAGAATAATAAGAATGACTATGAAAAGGAACCAAGGAAGCCCAAATCCCATAAAATATAAGAAGTTGATTATGGTAGTTTCTGTTTTGATTCCAGTTGTAGTTGCCTTATTGTTTACTGTCAAAATTCCCAACGT